>ERZ1740065.81-NODE-81-length-41512-cov-8.167885_pt1 | contig 41512 bp, 33 predicted proteins | sample MGYA00581738_ERZ1740065 | MGnify/ENA primary metagenome ERZ1740065 (study PRJEB43018, sample SAMN04849749) | marine metagenome | isolation source: floating plastic debris | place: Pacific Ocean | collected 2008-09-01 | study: EMG produced TPA metagenomics assembly...
GCGCTGCCGCGCCAGGTTGAGTCCGAGATGTTAAGCCGCTGGACGCCGTGGAACGCGAGCGATGCACCCGATTTGTTGCGGCGCCCGTGGCCGACATTTTCAAACGCGCTGTCGGTAATCGCGACAATCGGACCAAACGTGCTCTCGTCGGTGCCGCCCCGATAGATGTTTGCCACCGGACCCTGAATATCCGTGAAACGACTCCCGCTGATGGAGAGGTTCTCAATGTTGTAGATCCCGAGATCCTCGGGCTCCTTGTCGAAGGCAAGGATGGACCCCGTGACGTTTCTCATCTCCGTATCAACAATATCCACTGAACTCGCGAACGTACTCTTGTAGACGCCGATGAAGTCAAAGCTGTGATTGACATCCAGGTTCGTCACGCGGCAGTTGCGAACCGTCAACGAGTAATTCCTGGTCATCGAGTAGCGGCTGGTACTGATGACATTGTTGCCGTAGAGATCTGGTGACTCTGCGCCGTCAAACCAGAGGTTGTCGAGCTCAAGCGCGCCGCCGTTCTCAATAAACAGGAACGTCGGTTTTTCAGAGCGAATGACGGGCTTGTCGCCGGGCTCTGACATGAGCGTCAACGGGTGATGGACGTGTACGAATTTGGTCAGCACGTATTCGCCGCCGTTCTCGAGAACCAGCAAGTCGCCGGGCGCACTCTCCTTTATCGCTGCCAGCAATGTGTTGGTACCCGGTGCTACGCGCCGGGTCTCGCCACTCGAGAAGGCAATGACGGCGTCTCGCTTCTCATAGAAGCTGGCGCCAGTCTCGGTCTTGCTGACAGGGAGACGAATCTCGCCGAACTGGATTTGGTCGACGAGCGACTGCGCCGGCGCAAGCAGTCCGTAAGAATTCTCGGAAACGGCGTAGGGCGCCTTGGTGAAACCCTCCGTCATGGGCACTCGTGCTTCCTCGTTGACCACATTGCCGTCGAACGTGATGCCCGAGATGTCGTCGTAAACCGTAAACGGATCCAGATTGGTGCGGCTCATGAAAAGGTTGTTGCGCATCGTCGATCCCGTGGGCACCGCGGAACGCTCGGCGTCACTTCCAGCGCAGAGCTGGATGTGGTCGCTGTCGATGACGATGTTGTTGTCCATGACCGAGTCGATGACCGGGTCGTATCGGTTGATCGGGCCGTTGGGGACGCCGTTCATGATGACCATGGCGCCTCGGAATCGGTGGCCGGTCAGCCCCGAGAGGTAATTATTTCGTACGGTTTGGTTCTCATTGATGATCCGGATGCCGCCCGTATTGGGCTTCCGGTTGCCAAGGAAATAGTTGCCTTCAACGAGCGTGTAGTGACCGTGCCGCATGGTAAGCGTGCCCTGACTCTCGAAAAACACGTTGTCGAGGATCTCGTTACCGCAGGCTTTACTCGAGATGATCTCGAGCTCCCCGCTGGTCCTGTCGAAGTAGTTGTTGCGAACGACGGTGTTGGAAAACTCGCGTGAGAAATGGCTGGTGCCGATCCGCAGCGTTTCACCGCCGTTGGAACCGAGGGTCTGGCGTGGGCCGAAGTAGTTGTACTCGATGACGTGTCCGTTCTCGCGGCTGGCCTCGGTGTTCATACGCACAGCCAGCGTGACACCCGCGTTGCCCTTGTTGAGCAAGCTATTGTGATCGAACCGGTTGTTCTTGCCGTAGATCGCAACCCAGATATCTGAAGCGAATCGTTCCGGGTTCGTGAAACCATCGATGACCGTGTTGGTGACCCGGCTGTGGTTCGCCAATTGGTCCTTCGCGGTTCTGAATGAAATGACCTCGGTGGTCGGCGTGTATCCATTCTTAAAGACGAGGTCAGACACAACCAAGTGACTGCCCGAGAGTGCAAGATTGGATTGGCCAGAGATGATGACTTTGCCGGCTTCCTCGGCACGCAACGTAATGGGTTGCGCCGCGGTGCCGCTGGCGATGAATCTGAGCTCGACGTCTTGCCAGACGCCGTTGGCGAGTACCAAAGTGTCTCCGGGCTTCAGCTGGCGCACGGCAGCGTCGAACGCTTCTATAGTCTCGACGACCGGGTCAGCGTCATTCACGGTGCAGCCGCTCAGCAGCACCGAAACGGCGCCGGCGACAATAAGTGGCAGGGTGCGAGTCAACATTCAGCGCTCCGCGGAAATTACCAATTTTCTTAATTGGGCGCCCAATATAACTAATGGAAGACTGTATTGGTTAATGGCAATACCTTACCATTTGCGACTGCTGGCGTCCGGGCAGATTCCGGCGTCCGTGTGGCCAACACCAGGTTGGTCAGCTGACAGCGACAACGGTTGAGGGGTACCGGTGGATGCGAGACGTCTTGAGGGTTGTGGTCCTGTCGGTGGTAGCCGAAAACTAGAAAATAAAGAGCGTGGCCGACGGCGGGCACCCGAAGCTGATGCTGACGCGTGGCGGTGTTGCTCTGATTCGAGCGGCGCTGGGCCCGGTCACGCTGTTCGGTCGCTCGGTGGCGCGCGCACAGGCCGAGGTCGACGCCGAAATCGCTGCGGGCATTGAGACGCCGGTGCCGATGGACTACTCAGGGGGCTACACCCACGAGCGCCACAAGCGGAACTTTTTTGTCATGCAGAAGGCGGGGGTGCTCTACCAGATCCTGGGGGACGACCGCTACGCGATCTATGTTCGAGATATGTTGTTCCAGTACGAGGCGATGTACCGGAGCCTGCCGTTGCATCCGAAGACGCGCTCCTACGCGCGGGGCAAGCTGTTCTGGCAGTGCTTGAATGATGCGAATTGGCTGGTCTACGCCAGTCAGGCCTACGATACGATTCACGATTTTCTGTCGGCCGACGAACGAGAGCGCCTTGAGCAGCATCTCTTTCGCCCGTTCGCGGACCACATTTCGATTGCCAATCCGCGCTTCTTTAATCGCATTCACAACCACAGCACCTGGGGCAACGCGGCGGTCGGCATGATCGGTCTCGTGATGGACGACGACGCACTCGTGGAGCGGGCACTCTACGGATTGTCGCCAGACGCATTCGAGTTTGATCCCAAGGCCAGGGACGACGATGGCGGGTTCATCTTTGATCAGCAAGGCAAGGCCGGGTTTCTCGCGAATCTCGACGCACCCTTCTCGCCGGATGGGTACTACACCGAGGGCCCCTACTATCAACGCTACGCGATGTACCCCTTCCTCGTGTTCGCACAGGCACTGCATAACAGTCGCCCGGAGCTGGGTGTGTTCGAGCGTCGCGATGGCCAACTGCTCAAGGCTGTCGACGCGCTGATTCAGTTGTCAGATGCCAACGGTGACTTCTTCCCACTCAACGACGCACAAAAAGGTATGTCCATCTTCGGGCGAGCGGGCGTCACCGCGGTCGATATCGCGTTCCTGGCGGGCGGTGGCAACCCGCAATTGCTCAGCCTTGCAGAAGCGCAAGACCAGGTGCTTCTGGATGACGCCGGCATCGCCGTAGCATTGGCGTTGCGGGACGGCGCAGCCCTGCCGTTGCTCAAGCGCACCGTCAATCTGTCCGATGGCGGCGATGGCACCGAGGGCGGCGTCGCCGTTTTGCGCGCGGCTGATGAGGCACTCACACTGGTATTCAAGTACTCGGCCCAGGGACTCAGTCACGGGCACTATGACAAGTTGTCGTTTTCGCTCTACGAGCGAGGTGATGAGGTTCTGCAGGACTACGGGCTCTCCCGTTTCGTCAACATCGAGCAAAAGGGCGGCGGCAACTATCTGCCGGAGAATGCGTCGTGGGCTAAACAGACGATTGCCCACAACACCGTTACGGTGAATGGCGCCTCCCACTTCGGCGGGGTCTACGAAGTCGCTAGCCAGCATCACTCGGAGCTGTATGTCTTCGACGATTCGAATGCAGGTGTCCAGGTCGTCAGCGCAACGGACCGTCACGCCTACCCGGACAAGCTGCTGCATCGGACCATGGCCCTCATCGAGGACACGGCGCTTGCGAAACCGTTTGTGCTGGACATCATGAAGGTCACCGGCAAACAGTCGAGCACACTTGATCTGCCGTTCTATTTTCAGGGCCAGATTCTCGACACCAATTTCAGCTATCGGGCACCCGATGTGCTGGCGCCCCTGGGGGAAGAGAACGGCTATCAGCACCTGTTTCTTGAAGCGTCCGGCGCGCCGGAACGACCCAGCTCGCAGTTCACCTGGATGCATGCGCGCAAGTTCTACACCCTTACAACGGCCTCGTTGCCTGAAGACACGTTGCACTTTGTGCGGATCGGCGCGAATGACCCGGACTTCAATCTGCGTCGTGAACCTGGCTTTCTGATTCGGCGCGCCGCAGCCGCGAGTTCGCTATTCGTGAACGTGATTGAGCCGCACGGCGACTACAGTCCGGTAACGGAGTTGGCGACGGACGCCCGACCGGGCGTCGCCGGAATCACGGCGCTGCACGACGACGAACGTCATACGGTCGTCGGCATCGACTTTGGTTCGGGGAAGCGATTGGTGTTTGCGGTGGCCAACCAGGATGCGTCCGCATCGGCACAGCACACCCTACAGGTGTCCGGCGAAGTGCTGGAATGGAAGGGGCCGTTTGTGCTGCGCGAGGTGCGCTAGCGGTCAGCCTAGCCTCAAGCGCCCGCCGATAAATGGTTCAGGGAGAAACGCTCGCGGCTCTCTCGCGTCTTGCGCCGGATTTCTTCGATATGGGCTTGCTCGTTGACGGCGATCAGCTTGTTGAGGATCCGGGCGAAATGGTTGTGCATCGCTTCGCGCGCCGCCTTTGGGTCACGTTTCTTAAGCGCCTCCAGAATCTCCACGTGCTCGTCGACACGCGACTGCGGCTCGATGCCGCAAATTGACTGGTAGGCCGCGTGCACGGCTGGAGAGTTGTCCCGGATATGCCACAGGCTATTGAACACCGAGATCATCATGCTGTTCCCGGTCGCCTCGGAGATCATCTGGTGGAACTTCTGGTCGGCGTCTTCTGACAACAATTCGCCGTCTTCCGATTCATCAACCATTTCGTGCATCACCGCCTCAAGTGCCGCGAGCTGCTCATCGGAGATCATAGTCGCAGCCAGCGCCGCGGCTTCACCTTCAATCAGCGCGCGCGCTTCCGTCAGTTCGAATGCGCTGATGCCTGCGTCGATGCCGTTGACCCGCTTGGGGGTGTCGAGCACATAGACCCCGGACCCGGTTTTCACCTCGACGCGGTCAAGCGCCTCGAGCGCGATAATCGCCTCTCTGACCGTCGGCCGGCTCACGCTAAACCGTTCCGCTAACTCTCGCTCCGGTGGCAGTCGCCCGCCAGGCGGATACTCGCCTTCTTCGATCAGCTTCTCGAGCTTGACCAGAACACTACGGTATAGGCGCTTTTCGCTGGGCATGGGGGTCCTCTCTGCAAGCCGATTCCCGTTTCCGGGCCGGGACTGTCTCGAGTTTATCACGAATAGGAAAATTGGTTAGATAACGTATCTGCCACGCGCGCGGCCCTTGTTTACGAACAAAAAACCTATAATAAACAGATAATAACGGTATTCGTACGGCGTCCCGTACGGCCAAGTACGGAAACCACAGCCGCGACCGTTGCAAATTGGTTTGCACCGCTCTCGCGCTAGGTAGACCAGTTGGTCATCAAAAATGTTTGACCAGTATTGCGCTAATTGGTTACAGTGACCGAAATCAAATAGCCAGCCCGTCTGGCGTCCCCGCGTGGCGTGAATCGCCGGCATTGACAGGGGTGCCTCACAAAAGCTGGCTGAAACGCGTCGGGACGGCGCGGTGCTTGATGGTCGCCGAGTCCGGTGATCAATTGGGGGGTCAATGAAGCACGCGAGCAAAGCCTTTCTGGTAGGCAGGGACGTGGTCCTAGAAGATGTCGGTGACGGCATTCGGCGGCAGATTCTCGGCTACGACAGGTCTCTCCTCGTCGCACGCGTGGAGTTTGACGCAGGCGCACGCGGCGATGTTCACGCGCATCCCCACTCGCAGGTCAGCTACGTCGAAAGCGGTGAGTTCCTCGTCTCGATCGATGGCAAGGAGCAGTTGCTTGGACCGGGCGACAGCTTTTACGTAGAGCCCCACCTCGATCACGGCGCGGTCTGCCAGAAGTCGGGTGTGCTGCTCGACGTGTTCAGCCCCGTGCGCGAGGACTTTTTTTTGAGCAGGGGGATGACGCGTGAAAGGTAACCTCAGATGGGTCATCGTGACCCTGGTGGCCATCGCCACGGTCATCAACTACATCGATCGCGGTGCCCTTGGGGTGCTGTGGCCGGAGATTTCCGCGGACCTGGGCCTGACCAAGACCGACTACGCGATCATCATCAACGTCTTCACGTTTGCCTACGCATTCGGGCAATCGTTGTTCGGCAAGATCTTTGACTGGATCGGCACACGCCTGGGCTTCGTGTTGGCTATCGCCGCTTGGTCTGCGGCGACCATGCTGCACGCGGTTGCCAACTCCATGCTCACGTTTTCCATCTTTCGTGGACTGTTGGGCGTCGCGGAAGCCGGCAACTGGCCCGGTGCCACAAAGGCGAATGCCGAGTGGTTCCCGATCAACGAACGTGCGCTCGCCCAGGGCATTTTCAATTCCGGGGCCGCCATCGGCGGCATCATCTCGCCGCTGTCCGTGGGTTACCTGTTTCTCTGGGTCGAGAGCTGGCAGGCTACATTTATCGTTATCGGTCTTCTTGGCTTCCTCTGGCTCATTCCCTGGCTCATCGTCTATAAGTCGGGGCCCACCGATCACCCCTGGCTCGATCCCGCCGAACGCGACTACATCCTGACCGGGCAGCGCAGTAAGGAAACTTCAGAAGCTGCTACCTACGCACCGACATCGCGAGAGATCTTGTCGCGCAAGGAAAGCTGGGGCGTGATTCTCGCCTCGTTCTTCCTCGACCCGATCTGGTGGCTATTCGTCGGCTGGTTGCCGCTCTACCTCAATGAGACTTATGGCTTCGGCGTTGCCGAGATCGCGAAGTACGCCGCGGTGCCTTATATCGGCGCGATGTTTGGCGCGTGGTTCGGTGGCTTTCTGGCCAAGAACCGTATCCAGATGGGCTGGTCGGTCAACAAGACGCGGAAGTTTGTCATCGGGCTCGGTGGCCTGATCATGCTGGTCAGTCTCCTGATGACGATCAAGGCCACGACCCCGCTGATCGCCGTCCTGCTCATGGCGGTCATTCTGTTCGGTTTTCAGACCGCCGTGAACAACATTCAGACCTTACCCAGCGACTTCTTCAGCGGCGAATCGGTTGGCTCATTGGCCGGATTCGCAGGGACCGCAGCCAAGCTTGCTGTGGTCGGCCTGAATACCTTGATTCCCATCATCACCGTCAATAGCTACGCACCCGCGTTCGCGGTGGGTGCGGGGCTCGCAATCATGACGGTGCTGTCCGTCTGGGTGCTGTGCGGAAAGATCCAGCCGCTGAGCCCACCCACAGCCAACTAACTACAACGACACATAGATAGAAGGAACGAGACATGACATCTCTTGAAGGAAAACTCGCCATCGTTACGGGCGGTGCACGTGACATCGGGCGGGCGATATCGGAGTCGCTGGCCGCACGCGGCGCCAAGGTCGTTGTGAACTACTTCAACACGCCGTCGGACGGCGAGGCCACGGTTGCGGCGATACGCGATGCGGGTGGCGAGGCCATCGCGGTACGTGGCGACATGACAAAGGACGACGACGTGGCCAACCTTGTTGCGGAAGCGCAAACGGCGTTCGGCGACCAGATCGATGTTCTGGTCAACGTTGTAGGTGGGCTTGTCGCCCGCAAGACCCTGGCCGACATGGACACCGACTTTTTTGAAGGCGTCATGCGACTTAACCTGACCAGCACCTTCATGGCCTGCAAAGCCGTAGTGCCGCACATGAGCGCAGGCGCCGCCATCGTCAATCTCGCATCCCAGGCGGGTCGCGACGGCGGCGGACCGGGCGCGATCGCCTACGGCACCTCCAAGGGTGCTGTCATGACCTTTACGCGCGGGCTTGCGAAGGAACTCGGCCCCTCGGGAATTCGAGTCAACAGCGTATGTCCCGGCATGATCAGTACAACGTTCCACGACCGTTTTACCAAAGACGAGGTGCGCGGCAATGTGGCGGCGGGTACGCCCCTGCGCCGCGAGGGTGAAGCTGCCGAGGTCGCGGACCTCGTGACCTATCTGGCGTCTGGCTCGGCCAGTTTCCTCACTGGCACGAATGTCGACATTAACGGCGGGCTTCTCTTCTCGTGACCGCCAGCGACCTACGATCAAGGCTGGCGCGCGCGCCGGTCGTTCCGCTGATCCAGGCGGATGATCCGGGTGTCGCCGTGTCCACGGCGCACGCGCTAGTTGCAGGTGGACTCACGGTGCTCGAGGTCGTTCTGCGCACCCGCGCGGCGCTGGAGTGTTTGCGTGGCGTGGTGGATGCCGCGCCCGAGGCGATCGTCGGTGCGGGTACCGTTCTGAGCGAAGCACACGCTTCGCAAAGCATCGATGCGGGAGCCACGTTTCTCGTCTCACCGGGACTGCACGCATCCGTAGTGGCGGCGGCGCAGGTGGCGGGTGTCTCTGTGTTCCCGGGTGTCGCGACAGCGACGGAAGCGCAAACGGCATGGAACCTGGGTTTGCGCACGCTCAAGTTTTTTCCGGCGGGTCAGGCAGGCGGCGTTTCGATGCTCAAGGCGCTGGGGTCCGTGTTTAGAGATGTAACCTTTATGCCTACGGGTGGCGTGTCGGCCAAGAATCTGGCTGAGTACCTGGCGCTGGACTCGGTGATCGCGTGTGGCGGCAGCTGGCTGACGCCGAAGGCCGCCATCGCGAGCGGCGATTTTGAAACAGTAACGCGTCTGGCCCAGGAGGCCTGCGCAATTGCGAACGAGGTACGGGGATAGTCATGGCGGAGTTTCTTAGTGTTGGCGAGATTATGTTGCGGCTCAAAACACCCGGTCATGAACGTTTCTTCCAGTCGCCCACGTTTGAAGCCACTTTCGGCGGCGGCGAAGCGAACGTCGCGGTGGCGCTCGCGAATTACGGACTCAACAGCGGCTTTGTCTCAGCGCTGCCCGATAATCCGATCGGCGACGCCTGCCTGCGAGAGCTTCGAGGGTTCGGTGTCGATGTCAGCCAAGTGCAGCGCACGGGTGAGCGCATTGGAATCTACTTCCTCGAGGCCGGTGCGAATCAGCGACCTTCAAATGTGGTTTACGACCGGGCGGATTCGGCGATCGCCACAGCACGCGCTGCCGACTTTGACTGGCCGACGATTTACGAAGGTGCGCGCTGGATGCACATCACTGGCATAACGCCCGCGATCAGCGAGTCCGCGGCTGAGGTGAGCATGGCTGCGGTCGAGGCCGCAAGGGCCGCAGGCGTGACGGTCTCGTGTGACTTCAACTTTCGCGGCAAGCTCTGGAAGTACGGGAAGACGGCGCCCGAAGTCATGACAGACCTTGTCCGCTTTGTGGATGTCGGTATTGCCAATGAGGAGGACTGTCAGAAGTCGCTTGGAATCAGCGTCGATGACGTGCACGTGGAGAGCGGGGAGCTCGATCCGACGCGCTACGAGCGCCTGACTGAGAACGTGTTGGAAGCGTTTCCCAACATGAGCACGTTGGCCGTGACGCTGCGTGAATCCCGCAGTGCCGATCGAAACGGCTGGTCTGCCTGTTTGCGCGACAGGGATGGATTTCGACTGTCGCGCCACTACGAAATCACCGACATCGTTGACCGCGTGGGCGGTGGCGACAGCTTTGCCTCGGCACTGATCTACGGCCTCAACGCCTATGAAGACCGCCAGGACTCACTGGAGTTCGCCGTCGCCGCGAGCTGCCTCAAGCACTCGATTCTTGGCGACTTCAACCGCGTGACTGTGCCGGAAGTCGAGAAATTAATGCGTGGTGACGGCTCGGGCCGCGTGCAGCGCTAATCGATCGCAACGAGCTCGATATCAAATTCGAGCACCTGCCCCGCGAGCGGGTGGTTGGCGTCGACGGTGAAGGTCTCGTCGTCCAAGGCCGTGACGACCAGCTGCATCATCTGGCCGTCGGGCGTCTGGCTCTGCAGGTGCATGCCGATCTCGGGCTCGACGTCGTCGGGCAGGGCGTCCTTGGGGATTTGCTGGATCAGCCGCTCGTCGCGGTCGCCATAGCCCTCGGTGGGCTCGATCTGGACCGTCTTCTTCTCGCCAATAGCCATGCCCGTGACGGCATTGTCCATGCCGGGGATGACGTGGCCGGCGCCGAGCGTGAACTCGAGCGGGTCGCGATCGGCCGAGGAGTCGAACACCTCTCCATTGGTGAATCGGCCCGTGTAATGGATGCGGACGGTCTGAGACGCGCTGGCGGTGGTCATGGGAGCTCCGGTCTGATCGAAAAGCGCTGCGTCGGCGGATTGGCACCGAGCGGCGAAACAGCGCTAACCCTAGCAGACGCGGGCCCTCGTCGGGCTCGAATCGCGCTAAAGCCTGTTGCTGCCATGCCGCTAACCCGGAAGGCAGGGATGTCGGCATTTTCATGGAACACGAAGCGCGCGCAAGCGGAAGCGTCTCGACGGAGCAGCATGTGCAAATGCTGCGCCTGGCTGAGCGTATGGCCAATCTGGGCCACTGGAACATCGACCTGGTCAACAATCGACTGTTCTGGTCGGACCAGATCTACCGCATCCATGGTGTAACGCCCGAGACTTACACGCCCGACGTGGCGTCGGCGATCTCTTTTTATCACCCTGAAGACCTGGACCGCGTGAGCCAGCACGTCGACCGCGCCATCAACGAGCAGGCGCCCTTCGAGTTTGACGCGCGACTCATCCGTCCCGATGGCGAGATCCGTCATGTGCTGTCGCGCGGTGAGGTACAGACGGGTGCCGACGGCGCGGTGACAGCCGTCTTCGGGATATTCATCGATGTCACCGAACAGCGTCAGACCCAGGAGTTGCTTGAAGAGAGCAACGAGCGCTATGACGTCGCGATCCGCGGCTCGAGCGCCGGGCTTTGGGACTGGAACCTGCGCACCGACGACCTGTACTGGTCGCCGCAGTTCAAGGCCATCATGAAGGTCACGGATAAGGACTTCGAGCCCAATTCGGGCGCCTTCCGTGATCGCATCCACCCCGATGACCTGGAACGCGTAGAGGCCAATATCGCCGAGCATCTCGCGGGCAAGGCCGAGCTCGACCACGAGTGCCGCATGCGCCGCGACGACGGTACTTACCGTTGGATTCACGCGCACGGCCAGGCGATCTGGGACGATCAGGGTAATCCGGTCCGCATGGCCGGCTCTGTGTTCGACATCGAGGAACGCAAGCTCGACGAGCTCATGCGCGCCGAGGTCTATACGCTGTTGACCAATGCGCGGCTCGCGCCCGAGGACCATTTTGCGCAGCTGCTGTCGATTGGACTGCGCTACCTTGAGCTCGATATCGGCATCATCAGCCGCGTGACCGACGGGACCTACGTCGTCGAGCACGTCGTGGACAAGAGTGAACAGCTTGAGCGCGGCACCACTTTCATCCTGGGTGACACCTACTGCGCCAATGTCGTTGGCCGCGGTGACGTCGTCACAATCAGCCACGCCGCCGCATCGGAAATCGCGGGCCATCCCTGTTACGAGAACTTCGGTCTCGAGGCCTACATTGGCGTCGCTATTACGGTGGCCGGCAAGCCCTATGGGACGCTCAATTTCTCCTCGGCCGAGCCCCGTGAGCGCCCATTCGGTGATCGAGAGCGGTCGTTCCTGGCGATGCTGGCCCAGTGGATATCCAACGACATCGGTCAGCAGCAGGCCTTTGAGCAGCTCATGACCTCACGTGAGATTTTGCGCCGTCAGCGCAAGGAGCTCGATCTCATTTTCAACCTGGTGCCCTCAAGCATCTGGTTTATGGACGAGCAGTTCCGCGTCCTGCGCGTCAACGACCAGGCGGCCGGGATCATGAATATGCGCCCGGACGAGGTCGAGGGTCGCTCGATTTTCGAGCTCATGCCTAACATCGAAGCACGCTACGGCGATGAACTGCGCGAGATCATGCGTACGGGTGAGCCCATCATCGGCAAGGTCGAGTCCACAGAAGGCGACGACGAGAATGCCTCGTGGGTGCGGATCGACAAGGTGCCCTACAACGACCGTACCTCGCGTGACAGAAAGCTCATCACGGTCGCCACGGACATCACCTCGTTCGTGCAATCGCAGCGTGCGCTTGAGCGCCACGCGTCGCTGCTCGAGCGCAGCAACCGGGATCTCGACGATTTCGCTTACATCGCTTCGCATGATTTGCGGGCGCCGATGCGCGGTATCGAGAATCTCGCGCAGTGGATTCACGAAGACATCGCCGAGATGGCGGCGCCCGATACCATGGAAAAGCTGGACATGCTCAGAAAGCGAGTCGCGCGCATGGACCGCATGCTGGGCGACATTCTGGAGTACTCGCGCGCTGGGCGTGACGACGCTGCGGTGCAGGCCGTGGATTGCCAGAGCGTGGTCGAAGAGGTCATCGAGTGGGTGGGCGAGCGCTTCTCGCATGAGGTCGTCATCACCTCGGAATTGCCCGAGCTTATGGCGCAGCCCACCACCGTGCAGCAGATCTTCCTGAACCTGGTCTCCAACGCCGCCAAGCACCACGACAAGCCCAACGGTCGTATCGAGGTGTCCTGCGAGGCCGACGGCGCGCATTACCGTTTCTCGGTCGCCGACAACGGCCCGGGCATTCCCGAGCGTTACCGCGAGCGCATCTTCCGGATGTTCGAGACGCTCAAGCGTCGCGACGACGTCGAGGGCAGCGGTGTCGGCCTCGCGATCGTCGAGCGGCTGGTGTCGTCACTGGGCGGGCGCATCGAGCTCCATGACGGGCTTGATGGTATGGGTTGTGAGTTTCGCGTCTTTATTCCCCGCGAAACGCGCGAGCAGGCCGCGTAATGATGGCGCTTGATGTCGTGCAAAGCCCCCCGATCACGTTGTTGCTCGTTGACGATGACGATGTCGACATCATGAGCATCAGCCGCGCGCTCACCACCAAGGGCATTGAGAACCCACTCGTCGTGGCACATGACGGCATAGAGGCGCTGGAGTGTCTGCGCGGCGAGAATGGGCGTGACCGCGTCGAGCCACCTTTCATCATCCTGCTCGACCTGAACATGCCGCGCATGGACGGCATCGAGTTTCTCGGCGAGCTGCGGGCTGATCCCACTTTGCAGAATAGCGTCGTCTACGTGCTTACGACGTCCTCGGCCCAGAAAGACAAACTTGAGGCTCACGCGCATGACGTGGATGGCTTCATCACGAAAGGTGCTTCGCAGGACGTCGTCAACGACGTCATCGACCTGTTGAGCCTCTAGATCAGCGACTCAGTGGCGCCGCACGTCAGGGCGCAGGCTGGTCGGCACTTCGTCTTCGTCAAAGTGCTCCGCTAGTGAAAGCGCGCGGAAGGTGCCTGTGTAGTTGTCGATGCGCTCACCGAGGCGGTCCGCCTGTGAGTTGAGCCAGACACGCGCCGCGGCGGCCACCATGCCGCGTGCGAACAGGAAGCCCTGGCCCGCGTTGCAGCCCATATTGACGAGCGCCTGTAGCTGAGCCCGATTCTCGACGCGTTTCGCGGTGACGGTGATGCTGAGTCGTTCGGCGAGGTCGATGAGCGTGCGCACGACGACGTGGCGCTGCGTTTCGTCTTCGACGTCGGCCACGAGATCGGAGTCGAGCTTCACGCCGGCGACGGGGAAACGCTCCAGTGAGTGCAGCGACATGTCACCGCCGCCGAAATCGTCGAATTCGATGGCGACCCCGGCCGCCGCCAGTTGCCGAACGTGGCGCACTGCAAGCTCGCCTTGCTCGACCAGCGTACGGTCCGTGAGCTCGAGTCGAACAGCGTCACCGGGTACCTGCATGGACTCGAGGTCTTCGATGATCGCTGAAGCCATGTGCTTGCTGGCGAGCTCCTGGATGTCGACGTTGAAGCTCATGTAAAGGTGGCGGTGGCCCTCGGCGCGCCAGGCGCGCAGTTCTGCAAGCGCGCGTCGGCGCAGTTGCCGGCCAACGGCGGGCATGAGCTTATGCGCACGCGCCAGCGGCAGCAGCTCACGAGGCTCAATCACCTCGCCGTCGCTGCGGAACCAGCGGCACAACACCTCGAAACCAAGCACGCGCCGCGTCTTGAGCGAAACGATGGGCTGATAGACGGGACGGATCTCACCGTTCGACAGCGCTTCGCGCAGCTCGCTCTCGAGCGCCTGCTTGCGCACGAGCTTCTGGTCCATCTGCGCGTTGAAGAAGGCGACACTATTCCGCCCACGTTCCTTGACGTGGTAGAGCGCCAGATCAGCGCACTTGGTCAGCGTCTCGGCATCGCTGCCGTGGCTCGGATACATGGCGCCACCAATGCTGGCGCCCACGGTGACGGTCACGGTGCCAAAGGTCATCGGCTCGGAGAGCTTCTTGCGTGCGCGCTCGGCCCATTGCTGCGCCGCCGAGGCATCACGCACGCCCTCGAGCACCACAGCGAATTCGTCGCCGCCCAGCCGGGCGGCCGTATCGCCGACGCGCACAAGATCGCGCAGCCGTACGCCGATCTGACGCAGGATCGCGTCGCCAGTGTCGTGACCGTGTTCGTCGTTGGCCGCTTTGAACTTGTCGAGGTCGATGACGAGCAGGGCCACCATCTCGCCGTTGCGCTGGGAGTGCGCGCAGGCTTTTTCGAACTGGTCTTCAAAGCCTCGGCGGTTGTAGAGGCCCGTGAGCGCGTCGAAAGAAGCCAGCCGCTGTAGGCGCAGCTCTGCAGATTTGCGCTGCACCGCGTACTTGATGGCGCGCGGTAGCAGCCGCAGGCCTTCGGGGCCCTTGACGATGAAGTCCTGCGCGCCGGCCCCGATGATCGTCGTCGCAAAGTCTTCGTTGTCGTTGCCACTGAGGACAATGACCGGGACTTGTGGTCGCGTCTCAACCAGCCGCTCCACGGCCTCACTGCCTTTGGCGTCCGGCAGGTTCAGGTCTACGAGGACGACATCGCAGTTACCTTTGAGCAGGTGGCCGATGCCGTCGTCGAGGCGGCATTCATGGTGAATATCAAACTCAATGTCGCGGCAATAACGCGGCAACGCGATTTCTACCAATCGCGCGTCCGTATCGTCATCTTCAATGAGCAGAACTTGCATGCCGTGACCGCTGGTTGCGACGACGCAGTCCTTGCCTCGTCAATGATCTTCGCGCCTCAGCCGCGGCGCCGGGTCGTCGATCCACATCCGTTAGTCGTGATAGCGGCCGCCAGGCGTGCGGCTTTAGGCCACTCCTAGGGTAGGCAACCGCGCTCGGGAGCGGCACGGGGCGAGAGGTGGCGGCTTGGGTGGCGGTCGAGCAGATTACCGGCGTAGCCGGCGACGTCCGGGTGCACCAGGCGCTTGCTCACATAGTGGTAGAGCGGAATCAGCGCGTAAGCGTCATCAATACGCAGGGCGGCCTCCGACAGCGCCCCGGCACGTGCGTCTTTCGTATCGGCACCGCGTGCGAGATCGAGCGCGGCCTCGAAGCCGGCGTCCGAGTATCCCGGCAGATTATGCTCGCTGCCCTCGCGAAACAGACCGAGAAAAGACGCGGCGTCGGCGTAGTCAGCAAACCAGGCATAACGCATGGCGTCCCACTCTGTCCTGCGTTGGCGCGTATCGAGAAAGTAACCCCATTCGCGCTTATCCAGCACCGCCTCGATGCCGAGCGAATCGCGCCACATCCCGGCCACAGTCAGCGCAATGCGCTCATGCACATCGCCAGCGTCGAATACGAGCCGCAGTTCCGGCGGCGGTGCGTCCCCCAGTGCGCGCAGATAGGTGGCGCGAGCCTGAATCACGCGTTCGGAGTCGTCGAGTGCGGCCCAACCGTAATGTGCGTCATCGACGAGCCCGGGCGGCAGCAGACCCCATGCCGGCTGTTCGCCGCGACCCAGCATGGCGACAAGCGCATGCCTGTCGACAGCCATCGACAGCGCGCGACGAAGATCGCGATTCGCAAGCGCAGGCTCGGTAACGTCCAGCGCGAGAAAATAGGTGCCGAGCTGCGGCGCAATGTGCACGGCGTCGGGCAGGCGCTCGCGCAGGGTGGCCACCTGCTGGGGCGGCAGCGAGTGCGTCATATCCAGATCGCCGGCACGGTACATCGTGACCTCTGTGGATGGATCGACGACCGGCAGATACTCGACGCGGCAATAGCCCAGGCGCCCCACGTCACGGTGGTGCGGATTGGCGGTTAGCGCGATACGGTCGTTGCGGCGATAGCTCGCCAGCCGATAGGCGCCGTTACTCACGAACCGCTCCGGGTCGTCGAAGCCGCCGTCAGCCGCATTGCTGGCATGCACGGGTGCCGCAACAGACATCGCCAGCACATCAAGCAAGGTGTGGCCGGGCGCGTCGAGCTCGATGATCAGCGTGCGAGGGCCCTCTGCACGCACGCTCAGTGCTGACAGCGGGGCGTCGCCGGCCTGGACAGCCGCAAACCCGGAGATATTGGCAAACAGGCTCGCATACGGTGCGTTGGTGTCCGGGTCGGCGAGTCTGCGCAGGCCACGGACGAAGTCGGCGGCGGTGACAGGCTCACCTGTCGACCATCGCGCGTCCGCGCGCAGTTCGAATTCAAACCGCCGCAGGCCGGCATCTGCTTGCCAACGTGCTGCAGCGCCTGGCGTGATCGTGCCGTCACTGCCGATGGTGACAAGCCCCTCATAGAGATCACCGAGCACGTTGAACGCGTGAATGTCTACGGCGCGCGCGGGATCCAGCGTGCCGGGCTGCCCGCCATTACCGCGCGTCAGCGTTCGTGACGACGGCTCCTGCGATATATCGGAGGCGGGACTGCCACAGCTGGTGAGCCCGGACCACATGACTGCGGCACACAAAAAAAGCGCAATACGACTTGTCATTTTTTATAAATGGGGCAATATACCCCAACTATGAGAAAGAACGTCAATGCCGCCCTGTTGAGCGCCTGCCGAATGTTGCTTCGGCCGATCGCGTTGTTGCTGCTCAAGGGTGGCGTGACCTGGCGTGAATTCTCTGAGCTCTCCAAATCCGTCTTTGTTTCTGTAGCCACCGATGAGTTTGGCATCGGAGGCCGGCCGACCAACATCTCCCGAGTGTCTATTTTGACCGGTATCTCGCGCAAGGAAGTCAAGCGCCAGCGCGACTTGCTGGAGGTCGCGGCGCCGGAAGCCTCTTTGAAAACGACAGATGCGACCCGGTTGCTGTCGGGTTGGCACCAGGACCCGGATTACCTGGATCCAACCGGTCAGCCACTGCCGCTGCCGTTGGCGGGCGACACACCCAGCTTTAAGACATTGTTCAATGCCTACGGCGGCGATACGCCCGAACAGACGTTGCTGAAAGAGCTGCGACACGCCAACTCTATCCAGGATGACAACGGTCACGTTGTTGCGGCGCGTCGCTATCACATGCCCGGTGATCTCGATCCGGGCGGCTTGCACTTTTTCGGTACGAACCTCTACGACCACGGGCAAACGCTGGCGAGCAACGTTGGCGATGTTGTCGCGCCCAAGTGGCTCGAGGGTTTTGCCGTTGATGATCGCATTCACCCGGAGGCCGTTGAGGCCTTCCGCGTGTATCTCGACAAGCGCGGTCAACAGTTTCTGGAAGAAGTCGACGCATGGCTCGGTCAACACCGCGTCGATGCCAACGACTCGAGCACCACTCCCGTGCGCCTTGGGATGGGCGTCTATGCAATCGCAGGACCACTACCAAAAGGAACGCAGTCATGAACCCCCGCAAAACCTCGCTGATTCTTGCCCTGTCTGTCGCTGTTGCAGCCTGCGGCGGCGGTAGCGGCAGCGATGCGCCGCCGCCAAGTTCGGGCGGCACGACACCACCGCAGAGTGGCGGCATCGGCCGCACAGGCCTGGCTGTCGGTCCCATCTCCAATTTCGGCAGCGTTGTTGTCAACGGTGTGCGCTATGACACGAGCGCTGCAACGTTCACGGTTGATGACATGCCCGGTACAGAAGCCGACCTGGCCGTTGGTCAGGTTGTAATCGTCAAGGGCAGCATTGATGCCGATGGCGTCAACGGCACGGCCGATGAGGTCATCTATGACGATGCGCTGGAGGGCCCCATCTCTGCCATCGACATAGGCGCCGGAACGATCACCGTGCTTGGGCAAACTGTGATCATCGACGCGGGCACCTCGTTCGACGATGACTTTCTCGTGGGTGGCATCGAGGGCCTGCAGGTCAACGATGTCATTGAAGTCAGCGGCTTCGTTACGAGCGATGGCAGCATCATCGCGACGCGAATCGAGCTCGACGACGACAATGACGAGTTCGAGCGGAAGGGCATTGTCGAGTCACTCGACACCTCAGCACTGACGTTTAATCTCGGCAGCCTTGTGGTCGACTACAGCGCTGCGGTACTCGAGGACTTTCCGAGCGGCGATATCGCTGACGGCAATCTCGTGGAAGCCGAAGGCACGATAGACCCCAATGATGCCGGCCGATTGTTCGCAAGCAAGATTGAGTTTGAAGACCCGCTGGGCGAGTTTGATACCGATGACGATGTTGAGCTCGAGGGTCTGGTTACGCGCTTCGTCAGCGAAACGGACTTCGACGTGAATGGCATCCCCGTGACTACGGACGGCGACACTGAATTCGAAAACGGCGCGGCGGCAGACATTGGACTGGATGTACGCATTGAAGTGGAAGGTGAATTCACCGCAGGCGGTGCCTTGCTTGCGGACGAGATTGACTTCCGCCTCGATGAAGACACGACCATTGAAGCCACTGTCGATGCCGTTGAGGAGGCGGCTGGCACCCTGACGGTCCTCGGGATTTCGATTACAACGGATGCCCTGACGCGCTTTGAGGACCAGTCCTCACTCGCCGATGACCTGCCGCTCAATCTCTCCGATATCAATGTCGGTGACTATCTCGAGATCGAGGGCGTGGAATCGCCGGCGAACAGCGACCGTGTCGTCGCCACGCGTATTGAGCGCGAGGATGACCCGGACGAAGTTGCCTTGAGTGGCCTCGTGGACGCCGTCGCGGAACCCACATTGACTGTCCTTGGCGTCACCATCGAGACCAACGCGGAGACCGAGTTCGAGGGCGCCGACGATCAGCCCCTGACAGCGACGGAGTTCTTCGCCACCGTTGCAGCCGGCGCAGTGATCGAGGTGACCGGCGTCGAGTCGAGCGACGCCGTCATCATTGCTGATGAGATAGAAGTCGAAGACGACGATTGAGCGAATGCGGCGTCGCGACCCTGCGATGCGGCGCCTGTAGCCTGGCCCCCTGCTGTCACGTGGCCCCTCATGTGCGGCAGGGGGCATTTTTTTCCCGCGGTTTACCTCTCGGTCGACACTTTGTACCGTTCCAGGTATCAGGGGTGCGCCGTGGGGGGTGCGGGTGTACACACAGGTTGTTCTGGGCACGGCCGTGACGGTCGCCACCGTGGTATTCCACATCGCGGGCCTCGTTGTGCTGATCATGGTGCTCAACCGCATTGCGCCGAGCTTCGAGAAGCGGCTGCACCCGCGCGTGGGTACCTCGCTGCTCATCATTATTGCGGTGCTGGGCACGATTCTGGTGCACACGATTGAGGTCTGGGCCTGGGCCGTGCTTTACGTGTACCTGGGAGAATTCACGGACGTGGCCACGGCGCTCTACTTCTCTGTCTCAACGGCAACGACCGTAGGCTACGGCGACATCATCCTGACGCCTGCCTGGCAGGTGCTCGGGACCTTCGAGTCCATGAGCGGGCTGATTCTTTTTGGCGCGAGCACGGCGTTCCTGTTTGGTCTCGTGCGCCACCTGTTCGAGCAACTGCCGCGACCGCTGCGTCCGAAATCATGAGTCCCGCCGCACGTATTGCCGTGGCCGTCGCACTGGGCGGCTTTCTCATGGGTTTCGACGCCTCGGTGATCTCGGGCGTGGTCGGCTTTGTCGAAACCGAGTACGCGCTCGATGCTTTCGCGCTCGGCTGGGTCGTCGCGAGCCTGACACTGACGGCCGCCGTCGCCATGCTTGCGGCGGGGCCGTTGTCGGACCGCTACGGCCGCTTGCCGGTACTGCGCGTCGCCGCTGTGCTGTTTGCGCTGTCGGCCGTGTTCTCGGCCTTCGCCCCTGATTACCTGACGCTCGTGCTTGCGCGCATGCTGGGCGGATTGGGTGTCGGTGCCGCACTCATTATCGCGCCCGTCTACATCGCAGAGATCGCGCCGGCCAGCGATCGCGGCCGACTCGTCTCTTTCAACCAGCTCAATATCGTCGTCGGGATTTCAGCCGCGTTCTTCAGCAATTACCTGCTGCTCCAGTGGGCGGGGTCGGGCGGCGAGTTGGCCGCGACGCTGCGCGTCGACGCGCACACCTGGCGCTGGATGCTCGGCGTCGAGGCTTTGCCCGCCATGCTCTATTTGTTTGCGTTGAGCCGGCTGCCGGAGAGCCCCCGCTGGTTGCTCATGCGTGAGCGCGAGGCTGACGCGGTGGCCACGCTCGAACGTGCGGGTTTCGGTGCGTCAGCGCGCGGGGAGGCTGAACGCATTCGCGCGTCGCTCACCAAAGACGAGGATACGGCCGCCGTACCCTTCCTGGACCTGTTGTCTCCGGCCGTTCGCACCATCATGATCGTGGCGCTCATCGTGGCGCTCGTGCAGCAGGTGACGGGCATCAACGCGGTGTTCTTCTACGCGCCCATGATCTTCGAGCAGTCGGGGATCGGTACCGATGCCGCGTTCCTGCAGGCCGTGCTCGTGGGTGTGGTGAATCTCGTGTTCACGGTTTTTGCGATGCTCGTGATCGACCGTCTGGGTCGCCGCCCCTTATTGCTTACGGGCCTGGCCGGTATCGCGGCCTGCATGATGTTGCTCTCTGGCGCGTTTGCCGATGCGCGTTACACGCTGTCGTCGGGTGCCGATGTGCCCGAGGCCGTGACCGCGGCTGTGGCTGATCTCGAATCCGTGACCTTCGAGAGCGACCTGGCCTTTCGCGAGGCACTTGCGGAGCGCCTCTCGCCCGAATTGCTCTCGACGCATGAGGCGGCGTTGCTGCAGGCCGCTGTCAGCATCGATGCCACCCGGGTGCTCATCGGCATCCTGGGCTTTGTCGCCTGCTTTGCGTTTTCACTGGGGCCCGTGATGTGGGTCCTGCTCTCGGAGCTCTTCCCCAATCGACTGCGCGGCGTCGCCATCTCCGTCGTGGGTCTCGTCAATTCGGCCGCGAGCTTTGTGGTGCAGCTTGTGTTTCCCGTGGAGCTCGCCGTGCTGGGCAATGCGATGACCTTCGCCGTTTACGGTGGCTTCGCGCTGCTGGGGCTGGTCTTGCTCTGGCGGCTGCTGCCTGAAACCAAAGGTCAGACTTTGGAGGCGCTCGAGGCCGGGCTGACGGAGCGCTAAAGCTCGGTCAATGCTTGCGCGCGAGCGGTGCTGTCGATTCGCGCACCACGATCTCTGCGGGGATCACGTTGTCTTCGTGTGTGCCCTGCACATCATCGATGATCATCTCGCCGGCGCGGTAGGCAATTGCACGCAGCGGCTGGCGCACCGTGGTAAGCGCGGGGTAGATCTGCTGCGCCAATGAAATGTCGTCGAAGCCCGCGACCGAAAGCTGATCGGGCACGTTGACACCAAAGCGGCTGGCCGTGCGCAGGATACCGGCTGCCATGTCGTCGTTGGCTGCAAACACGGCCGTCGGCGGCTGTTCGAGGGCAAGCAGTTGCGCTGCCGCGTCTTCGCCGGAGGCGATGGAGTTGTCGCCATCGACGATGAGCGCCGGGTCGAGATTGAGCCCCGATGCGCGCAGCCCGGCCTTGTAGCCCGACAGGCGCAGTTGTACTGCCGAGTGCTTCGCATGGCCGCGAACGAAGGCGATGCGACGGTGGCCCAGCGAGGCCAGGTAACTGGTCATGGCCTGGGCGGCCTCGGCGTCGTCCGTCTCGACGAATTGCCCCGTGGCGCATGCCCCCGGCGACAGTCGGATCAGGCGCGTGCCGCTGTCCTCAATCGTGGCCACCACGTCGGGCATGTTGGAGAGCGGGGCGGCAAGCACCACACCCTCGGGCCGCGCGTGCGCGATCATTTTGGCGATGTTCTCGAGCGCCTTCGAGTCGCGGTAGTTGGCCGGGTGGATGAGCAGGTCGAAGCCGCGCGCGTTGCAGGCGGACAGAAGCCCCTGTTGCAGGTTAACGACATAGCCGCAACTCGGCGCCTCGTAGGCATCCGGGTCGTCGTAGATCAGCGCGACAAGATAGGAGCGTTGCGTGGCCAGGCTGCGGGCCGACGGGTTCGGTCGGTAGTCGAGATCGAGGATCGCCTGCTGCACGCGTTCGCGTGTGCCATCGCGCACGTTGGGCTCGCCATTGACGACCCGGGATACGGTTTTGATGGAGACGTTCGCGCGTCGCGCGACGTCCGTTATCGTTATCTTCGACATGACTTCTACGCTTCCCCAAGCTTAATTTTAGGCTACTCGCGCGACAAAAGCGACAGCGTTGTCATGCTGCTGTCGCTGGGGCGGCGCCCATCTCGCGACACCCAGGAACGGCTTGCGCCGGCGTGCGTGCCCTGGCAACACTGTCGCCATGAAACTTCGAATCCGCGACGACAGTTTGCGCCTGCGCCTGGGGCAAGCTGAGGTGTCCCGAATCGCCAGGGGCGAGGCTGTTGAGGGCTGCATGCACCTGCCCGGTGGCAACGCCTTTCGGTATCGACTCGAAGGCGCGAGCGACGCGACTGTCGATGTCGTGGGCGATGGTTCGGGACTCACAGTCCGCGTCGCGGCCGATGCGCTCGACGACTGGGCGCGAGACGATACCGTATCGCTGGCACTGCGGTGCGCGGACGACGGCGCCCGACTCGACGTGCTCATCGAAAAGGACTTTGCCTGCCTCACCGCGCGCGATGGTGACGACGACGCCGACAGCTTCCCGCACCCCGAGGCGGGCAACTCCACCTGCTAGCCGGCGCTGGCTTCGATAGAAATTGCCGTGTGCTTAAACGCCGGTGTTTTGCTGCGCGGGTCCACGGCCGTGCCCGTCAAGACGTTGGCTTCAGGGTAGTAGGCCATCGCGCAGCCTTCCGGCAGATCGTGTCGGTACACCGTCACGTCGGGCATGCGCCCGTGATCGGAGACGAGCGTCACGGTGTCGCCGGGTGTGAGCGCGTGCCGCTCGAGTTCGGCGTCGCCAAGCATGACGCACCAGCGATCGTCGGTGCCGCGATAGGCATCGCGGGCCTCGTAGATGATCGAGTTGAACTGGCCCTCGCTGCGCACGGTGGTCAGCGATAGCCGGCCCCCGTGATCGACGTCGGGCAGGGCACGGACCTGAAACGTTGCGCGGCCTGTTGCCGTCCTGAATGTGGGCGTGTGCATCAGTCGCTGCTCGATGTGAAACTCGCGCCGCGCGACGTCGATGTCGGCCAGGGCATCCATACCCGGCACCGTGTCCGCGATGGCTTCACGGATACGCTGATGTTGCCGGAAGGCCTCAAAATCAATGGGGCACTCGGGCAGTAGCTTCGTGGCCAGATCGACGAGGATCGTGACCTCGGGACGGACCGAGGCGTGGCGGATGATGCCGCCGTCGGACAGCCGTACAAAGTTAAACATCGATTCCTGCGTGGTCGGCTGCCACTCCTCGTCGCGCGCTGATACGGGCAGGACGAGCACTTCACCATCGCCAAGCCCTGCGACGTGGGACTGGTTGAGCGTGGTGGTGAGTGCGAGCCGAAAGCCAATGCGCCCCAGGGCGTCCTCGGCCCAGGCGGTGTTGGGGTTGGCGGCGAGCAGATTTCCGCCCATGAGGATGGCGCCATCGACGTCACCGGCGGCTGCCGCCTGCATGGCGGCCATCGTGTCCCAGCCTGTCTCGCGTGACAGCGTGATGCCGAACGCAGCTTCGAGTTTCTGAAACACGTCCTCGGCCAGTACGGGTTTCACGCCGATCGTGCCGATGCCCTGCACGTTCGAGTGCCCGCGCAATGGCAGCAGGCCAGCATGCGGTCGGCCGATCATGCCGCGCAGCAGTGCCAGTGCTGCGATGTATTCGATATTGTCGCAGCCGTTTTCGTGGTGGGTCATGCCCATGCCCCAGGCGAATACGGTTGACGTCGATCTTGCGTAGGCCGCCGCGACCTCGCGGCACTCGGCTTCGGTGACGCCGCTCGCGGCGGTGATCGTGGCCCAGTCCGTTCGAACTAGGTCGTCCACGAAGGCCTCGAAGCCCTGCGTGTGTTCGTCGATGAAGTCGGTGTCGAGGTTGCCTGATTCGACGAGGCCCTTGGCCACACCCTTGAACAGTGCGAGGTCGCCGCCGACGCGAGGCTGCACGTAGGTCGACGCGATATCGCTGCCGCCCTTAAGCAGGGACCGCGCACTTTTCGGGACGGCAAAGCGCACGAGGCCACGCTCGCGCGCGGGATTGATCACGATGACCTGGCCACCGCGGTCGCGGCAGGCCATGAGCTTGTGAATGAAGCGCGGGTGGTTCGAGGCCGGGTTGGCGCCGATCACGAAGATCGTGTCGGCGCCATCGAGATCGGCAAGCTCCACGGTTGCCGTGCCCGTGCCGATCGTCGCGCCCAGCGCCACGCTCGTCGCCTGATGGCAGTAGTAGCTGCAATTGTTGACGTTGTTGGTACCCCAGGCTCGCGCCAGCAGCTGGAACACGAAGCCCGCCTCATTTGAAGAGCGGCCCGACGAATAGAAGAACGCGCGCGCGGGATCGGTGGCGCGCAGTCTCGTCGCGGCAATCTCGAGCGCTGTGTCCCAGTCGACGGGCTGGTAGTGATTGGCGCCCGGTGCACGATGCAACGGTGTCGCCAGCCGCCCGAGGTGTTCCAGCTCGTGGGGAGAGAGCTCCGCGAGCTCGACGATGGGGTGGCCGAATACGGCTTCGGGGATGGCGGGCTGAATATCCGTCGACTGGGCCTGCACGCTCTTGTTGCAGACCGAGGGAAACTCGCCGAGCTCATTGGTCATGCCGCCGGCCTGGCCGCCCATGCCATAGGCGCAGGCTTTGCAGGCGTTGTTCGACCTGAGCGCCTTGCCCGTGCGTGCGAGGCCGATACGCTGCGCGGTGCGCAGTGTGTAGAGCACTTTCTTGAGGCCGCCGCCGACCGTCTCACGTGGCATGCGCCAGGCTCCGAACCCGAGTGCGACTTATGGTAACGCACCACCCACGGGCGCAGTGTCGGTCGCCCGCTGCCGCTATAATGGCCGACTCGATTGAACGCCCCCAGTCCCATGCTCGACGGAACCCCACAAGACGACGCAGTGCAGACCGCTGTGCACGACCACGACATCGTGATTGTGGGTGCGGGGCTGTCGGGTATCTGCGCGGGCTGGCACCTGACGCGGTCGCGGCCGTCGGCCGATATCGCGATCCTCGAGACGCGCGAGGCCGTGGGCGGCACCTGGGACCTGTTCCGCTACCCGGGCATTCGCTCGGACTCGGACATGCCGACGCTGGGCTTCGCGTTCCGGCCCTGGATCCGTGAGCAGTCGATTGCCGACGGACCCAGCATTCGCGAGTACATCCGCGAGACGGCGGCCGAGGCCGGGCTCGACAAGCTGATTCGGTTCGGCCACCGCATGACCTCGGCGAACTGGGACAGCGCCATGCGGCTCTGGCGCCTTACGGTCACGGTGAACGGTGTCGCCACCGAATTCCGTTGCCGTTTTCTCATGATGTGCACCGGCTACTACCGCTATTCGGCGGGGCACCTGCCCGAGTTTGAAGGCTTTGACGACTACGAAGGCCGAGTCATTCACCCACAGCAGTGGCCGGAATACCTCGACCTCCAAGGTCAGCGCGTTGCCGTCATCGGCAGCGGTGCGACGGCTGTGACGCTCGTGCCAGAGCTCGCGCAGCGCGGTGCGCACGTGACCATGGTGCAGCGTACGCCGAGCTACATTGCCGTGATGCCCGCGCGCGATGCGATCAGCCGCTTTATGCACAAGGTGCTGGGTGCACGCGCCGCGCACTTCCTGACGCGCTGGAAGAACATCCTCTACACGATGTTCACGTTCAACCTGTCGCGCTGGAAACCCGGTTTTGTGCGCAACAACATCATGAAGCACATTCGTTCCGAAGTCGGCGATCAGCTCGATGTCGATAAGCATTTTCGCCCGCCTTACGACCCCTGGGACCAGCGTCTGTGCTTGGCACCCGATGGTGATTTCTTCGAGGCCATCAAGGCGGGTCAGGTCGAGATGGTCACCGACCAGATCGCGCGCTTCGAAGCCGATGGGGTGCGCATGGCGTCAGGTGACAAGGTCGTCGCGGACACGGTGATCACGGCGACGGGACTGTCACTGCTGGTCGCGGGCGGCGCCAAGCTGCACGTCGACGGCGAGCCGATTTCAGCCAACAGCCGCGTGACGTACAAGGGCGCCATGTTGTCGGGGTTGCCCAACCTGGCGCTGACCATGGGTTACACGAATGCGTCCTGGACCTTGAAGTGCGAACTCATCGCGCGCTGGGTGGTGCGCCTGCTCGCGCATATGGACCGGCATGGTTACGACGTGGTCACGCCTGAGTATTCGGGTGAGGGCCCGTACCGGCCGTTTATCGATCTCGACTCGGGCTATATATCGCGTGCTGCCGATCGCTTGCCCAAGCAGACCGGCACAGCGCCCTGGACTGTGAATCAGAATTATTTTCGGGATTTGCGTGCGTTCCGCTACGCGCGCATCGATGACGGCGCGCTCGCGTTTGAGCGCGCGCCCGAACGGGCGTCAGCCGTCGCCTGACCGCTCAGTACACCTGCAGCGACATGCTGTTGTAGGGGTCGGTCGATACCTCAGGCGCTTCGAGCTCGAAGTCAGCTTCGGGCACATCCCCCGTCCATACCGTGTGGCCCAGATCGTTCATTTCGATCTTGGGGCGCGGGAGGCGAATCGTATCGCCGATGTGGTTTGCGTCGTCCATGACGGTCCCAGCGGCAGTCCCTTGTCGAACTTTATGGTAAATCGGTTGGATCGCGCCGATCTGTGACGGGGGTCACAACCTGCGACACGCGGCTGGAGCGATCGAGAACGGTCACTTCTGGGGAATCAGCTGTGCCGCGGTTGGCACAAGCGCCTATTATTGGGCCGTCACGGGGACACCAGAGATCGTCAAGCGCAGGGGGGCGGGATGACGCGGCTGCAATCAGTCAATGAGTACTACCAAGAGCACGGATTCGTAGACGCTGCGGAATATGAAGCGCGCTACCAGCGTTCGATTGAAGACAACGAAGCCTACTGGGCAGAACAGGCAGGCTGCATTGACTGGTCGGCGCCGTTCACCAAGATAAAGGACGTCTCTTACTCCCGCGAGGACCTGCATATTCGCTGGTTCGAGGACGGCGAGCTCAACGTTTGCTTCAACTGCGTTGACCGCCATCTGGCTGACAAGCGCGACGACACCGCCATTATCTGGGAGGGCGACGACCCCGATACGGCGCTCAAGATCAGCTACGGCGAGTTGTACGAGCGGGTCTGCCGGTTTGCCAACGTGCTCAAGGCGATGGGTGTCGCCAAGGGTGACCGCGTCACCCTTTACATGCCGATGATTCCCGAAGCCGCGATTGCAATGCTGGCCTGCGCGCGCATCGGCGCGATTCATTCGGTGGTGTTCGGCGGTTTCTCACCCGACGCTTTGGCGGGCCGCATCATCGATTGCGATTCCAGCGTGGTGATCACCGCCGACGAGGGCCGTCGCGGGGGCCGCACGATTCCGCTGAAAGCCAATGTGGATGCGGCCGCTGCGATCGAAGGGGTCGACTCACTGCAAAAGGTGCTCGTCGTGCAAAACACGGGCGGGGACATCGAATGGCACGGAGACCGCGACGTCTGGCTGCACGAAGCGGCCGAGCAGGTCGAGGCCGAGTGCCCTCCGGTGCCCATGAATGCAGAGGACCCGCTGTTCATTTTGTACACGTCGGGCTCCACCGGTAAGCCAAAAGGTGTGTTGCACACCAGTGGTGGCTACCTGGTTTACGCCACCACCACGTTTCGCGATGTCTTCAACTATCAGCCCGGCGATATCTATTGGTGCACCGCAGACGTCGGCTGGGTGACCGGGCATTCCTACATCGTTTACGGGCCGCTCTCGAACGGGGCCACGACGTTAATGTTCGAAGGCGTACCTACGTACCCCGACGCGTCGCGGCTTTGGGCGGTCTGCGACAAGCACGCCGTCAACATCTGCTACACCGCACCGACGGCCATTCGTGCGCTGATGCGCGAGGGCGACGCGCCCGTGAAGCAAACCTCGCGCAAGTCGCTGCGCCTGCTCGGATCGGTCGGAGAGCCCATCAATCCGGAGGCCTGGGAGTGGTACTGCGACGTGGTCGGCGATGGCCGTTGTCCGATCGTGGACACCTGGTGGCAGACTGAAACCGGCGGTGTGCTCATCAGCCCGCTGCCAGGGGCCACAGCCCTGAAACCCGGCAGCGCGACGCGGCCGCTATTCGGTATCCAGCCGGCCTTACTGGATGCCGAGGGCAATGAGATCGCGGGCGAAGGCGCCGGCAACCTGGTCATCAAGGACAGCTGGCCGGGGCAGATGCGCACCGTCTACGGTGATCACCAACGATTCATCGATACGTACTTTTCCACCTTTGATGGCGTCTACACCACCGGCGACGGCGCGCGCCGAGATGCCGATGGCTACTACTGGATCACGGGGCGCGTTGACGACGTGCTCAACGTCTCCGGTCACCGCATGGGCACAGCCGAGGTCGAGTCGGCACTTGTGGCTCACGAGAGTGTCGCTGAGGCGGCAGTGGTCGGCTACCCGCACGACATCAAGGGGCAGGGTATCTACGTCTACGTCACGCTCATGGATGGTGTTGCGCCCAGCGAGGAACTGCGCAACGCACTCCGGCAGTGGGTCCGCAAGGAAATTGGCCCCATTGCAACGCCCGATCTGATTCAGTGGGCGCCCGGCCTGCCGAAGACGCGCTCCGGCAAAATCATGCGGCGCATTCTGCGCAAAATTGCCGAGGACGATTTTGGCAATCTGGGAGACACGTCAACACTGGCCGATCCCGGTGTGGTGGAGGACCTGATCGCCTCACGCCAGAACCGCTAATCCCCATCACGTCTTAAGGCAGGATATGACCAACAAGAAGGGCTACTGGCGCGCGAACCTGCGCCTCGTGTTTGGCTGCATGGTGGTGTGGTTCATTGTCAGCTTCGGGTTCGGCATCATTCTTGTTGAGCCGCTCAACAACATAAGGATTGGTGGCTACAAGCTGGGGTTCTGGTTTGCCCAGCAGGGCTCCATCTATGTCTTTGTCGCGCTGATCTTCTTCTACGCGTGGCGGATCGGGAAGCTCGACCGCGAATACGGCGTCGCGGAGTAGCCTGCAGATGACGCTGCAGACCCTCACCTATCTCGTCGTCGGCGCAACGTTTGCGTTGTACATTGGCATCGCGATCGCATCGCGTGTCGATTCGACCAACGATTTCTACGTTGCCGGTGGCGGCATTCACCCGATTGCCAACGGCATGGCCACGGCCGCCGACTGGATGTCGGCTGCGTCGTTTATCTCGATGGCCGGGCTTATCGCCTTTATGGGTTACGGCGGATCCGTATTCCTCATGGGCTGGACGGGCGGCTACGTGTTGCTGGCCATGTTGCTCGCACCCTACCTGCGCAAATTTGGCAAGTTCACGGTGCCCGAGTTCATCGGCGACCGGTATTACTCCAAGGCCGCGCGCATCGTCGCTGTCATCTGCCTCATCATCGCCTCGATCACCTACGTCATCGGCCAGATGAAGGGCATCGGTGTGGCGTTTTCACGCTTCCTCGAGGTCGACTACAACGTGGGCCTGGCGATCGGCATGGCGATTGTCTTTTTCTACGCCGTTATGGGCGGCATGAAAGGCATCACCTACACACAGATCGCGCAGTACTGCGTATTGATTCTCGCCTACACCATTCCGGCCATCTTCATTTCGCTGAACCTGACGGGTAACCCGTTCCCGCAGCTCGGCCTCGGTGACACCCTGGTAGGCACCTCGACGTACATGCTCGACAAGCTCGACCAGGTGGTCATGGAGTTGGGGTTTGCCGAGTACACGACTAATGCCAGGTTAAGCCTGACCAACATGTTCATGTACACGATGTCGCTGATGATCGGCACGGCGGGCTTGCCGCACGTCATCATCCGATTTTTCACCGTGCCCAAGGTCAAGGACGCACGCAGCTCGGCAGGCTGGGCGCTCGTGTTCATCGCGATCCTCTACACGACGGCACCGTCGGTTGCGGCCATGGCGCGCCTGAACTTCATGCAGACGATGGAGCCTGAGCCGGGCCAATACATGAAGTACGAAGAGCGTCCGAGCTGGGTCAGCAACTGGGAGAAGACGCGTTTGCTCGAGTTCGATGACAAGGACGGTGATGGTCGCATCCGCTACTCCGCTGACCCCGAAGTCAACGAAGTCAAAAAGATCGACAACGACATCATGGTCCTGGCCAACCCCGAAATCGCGCAGTTGCCCAATTGGGTCATTGCGCTTGTCGCGGCGGGCGGTCTCGCGGCGGCCTTGTCGACCGCGGCCGGCTTACTCCTCGCGATCTCTTCGTCGATCTCGCATGACTTGCTCAAGGGGGTGTTCAAACCGGACATCAGCGAACGGGAAGAGCTGCTGGCGAGCCGTGTCGCGATGGCAGGCGCGATTGGTGCGGCGGGCTATCTCGGGTTTAATCCGCCCGACTTCGCGGCCGGGACCGTGGCGCTGGCTTTCGGTCTTGCGGCATCTTCCATCTTCCCGGCGCTCATGATGGGCATCTTCTCGAAACGGATGAATAAGGAAGGCGCCATCGCGGGCATGGTCGCCGGCCTCGGGGTGACGTTGCTCTACGTGTTTCAGCACAAAGGCATCATGTTTGTCGCCAGCACGGCATTCCTGGGCGACCTGCCGGCCAACTGGTTCTTCGGTATCGAACCGAACGCCTTCGGTGCCGTGGGCGCCATCGTCAACTTCTCAGTGGCCTATGCCGTTTCTGCCACGACGGCGCGCCCGCCTGAGCATATTCAGGATCTTGTCGAGGAGATTCGCGTACCGGGTGGCGCGGAAGGCGCAACGGGCCACTAGTGGCAGATCCGTACCGAGTCGATTCAGGGACGCCGCATGTGGAAAAACAAACACGTCATCATCGCGCTGCTTGTGGCCCCCGTGCTCGCGATCCTGGCGTGGTTCGCCGTGGACCGAATGGTGGCCGAGGAACCGCAGGCGGCCGTGGCGGGTGGTGCCTATGAACTTGTCGCCAGGCCCAACTGCCGCTACGCGAGCGGCGAATGCGAGCTCGTCAATAATGACTTTCAGCTCTCGCTGGCACTCAGCGACGGGGTCATGACGCTAAACGCGTCTCACGCGCTCAACGGCGTTCAGATCGCGTTCGGTGATTCGGCGGGAACGTACGGGGTGCCGCAGACGCTCGAGGGGGCAGGGCAGTCCTGGCAGCTCGCCTTCGCGGATGCGTCAGCTGACGAGTCGATTCGCGTGCTGGCCAGTGCGGGCGGTGCGAGCTATTACGCGGAAACCTCGCTGGCCTTTATCGGCAGCGCCGACTAGGCACGATGCTCTGACGGCTCACCGCCGTACTCGGCCGCGTTGTCCTCAAGCTGCAGGTAGCGCCGTAACTTCGCGGTCAGGATGTAGAACGGTATTGTGTCGAGCAAAGCCGACCCGGCCTTGAAGGCGTAGTTGCCACCCACGAGGACGAGCAGCGACTGGAATGTCCGCTCGCCGGCCAGATAAGACGCCCCGAACGTGACTGCCACGACCGTGACGGAGTCGACAAGCTGGCTGGTCAGTGTTGAGAAGTTGTTGCGCACCCAGAGGTACTTACCCTTTGTGAGCCGCTTCAGGAAATGGAACACCTGGACGTCACAGTACTGCGCCGCGATATAGGCCAGCATCGAAGCCACGACGGCGCCTGACGTCGTGGCGTAGATGAGGTCGAACATCTGAATCGTGCCCGACAGGCTGTCGCCGCTCGGCAGTCCCACGTCGCTGGCGAGCTCGATCGCCTGCCAGGGCGGGATCGCGGTGGCCGGCGCCGCGGGCACGATGTCGATAAGCCACATGACGAGCAGGATGAAGCCGTTTAGGCAGAGGCCGACGGTGACCATGAAATTGGCCCGCTTGCGGCCGTAAAGCTCACAGATGAGGTCGGTGCAGAGAAATGTCAGCGGGTAGGGCAGCACGCCCGCGGCTACGACGAGCGGGCCAAAACTCAAGAAATGCGAGATGCCGATGACGTTGAGCAGCGTCATGGCGCAGAGGAACGTGCCGGCAAGAACGAGGAACACGCGTTCCCTGCGTTCATAGAGTTCGGAGCCGAATTCCGGTGCGTTTCCCTGCGGTGCCGCTGCAGTCATGAACCATCCACTCTGATAAGGCGTGCGCGATTGTGCACTTCGGGCTTTCGAAATGCGACGTAATCCGGATTCGGAAATCACCGGGCCTGCTACGATTTCCCTATGAAACTGTTCGTCAAAGTGCTGTGTTTCGGGCTCGTACTGGCATTGGCCGGCCCGTTCTTGATGCGTGGCCCCGACGGCGAACCGCTCTACACGCCCGCCCAGGCCTGGCGGTCGCTGCAGGCGAGCTTGCCCAGCTTCGATGTGCCCCAGGTGCTCCCTTCGGAGCCTGTTGAGGTCTACCGCTGGCAGGATGCGAGCGGACAATGGCACTTTTCGGGCACACCACCCGCCGAGGGCACGGCCTACACGGTGCTTGAGATCGATCCGAAGACCAATACCGTGGGTACGGCACCGACACCGGTCGCCGACGAGCCGGCTGCCGAGGACGGCGAGGCCGAGGTGCTGGGCCCCGAAAACGCCATGTTGGGGCCCTATCCCAACCCCGAGGCCGTAAAGCAACTGCTTCAGGAGGTACAGGCGATCCGAGAGGACGCCGAGCGCCGTGCCATTGAAGGGTTGGACGCCGACGCGCCCTGAGCGCTCATTCCAGACGACCCGTCTTATGTGAACTTGCTCCCTCAGTGTCAACCGATTCGGTTGGCGCGCGTTATTCCAGGTAACCGGCGCCAATGCGCCACGGAATGACGCAACGACCGACAGGGAGTAACACCATGAGTAAGTCCAGGTTCTTTTTGGCCGCTACCGGCGCCTTGGTTCTGATCTGCGCCGCAGCCGCGCCCAACACGCAGGCGGCCTCCATACCGGGCTTTGAAGTCTACGCGTCGGCGGGTGAGCCAAATCGCAAGACGACGCGCAAGCGCAGTGGCAACACGGCCGAGCGTCGCACCACGCGTACGGGCAAGAACGGCAAGACCGCGACCCGCGAAGCGCGCCGTACCTACGACCGCGACAATCAGACGGTTCGTACCGAACGTCGCGCCACGGGCCCCAACGGACGCTCGGCCACATCGGATTCCACGCTCTCGCGCACCGAGAACGGCTACAACCGCAACACGACGGTGACCGGCCCCGAAGGCCGCACGGCCAACCGCAACACGGACGTCAGCTACGACCCCGAAACGGGTGTGACGCGCGACCGCGTGACTACGGGCCCGAATGGCGGCGAGTGGACGCGTAACGACAACGCGCAGTGGGACCCGGACACCCAGACCTACACGCGTTCAAGCAGCCGCACTGCCCCCGACGGCCGCGAGCAGTCGCTCGATGTGACCGCGCAGCGCACAGAAACGGGCGCAACACGCAGCGCAACGCGGACGCGCGCCGACGGCACAGAGATCACGCGCACGCAGGAAGTCGAGCGCGAGGACGCCGACGACTGAGTTCACACCAACCGATCCCCCTCGAGGTACCGGCCGTTTCTTCCTGATTGCTTCCGGTACGCTCTCCTTCCCCGGCTTCGGCCGGGGTTTTTTTTGCCCGAGCCCCGCGCGCAGTTGCAACAGCTGCGCGCGCGCCGCACCATCGAAGCGGGGGGCGGCCGTGATGCCGAAGACACAGGGCCACAACACAATGAAACACTTTCTAAGCCTGACGCTGGCGGCCGCGCTGCTGGCGGGTTGCCATGCGTCGCACGACGCGTCCGAAACGACAACTGCCACGACGGAGGCAGCCACCACAGATGCTGCGGTGCCGATCAAGGTGGTCGTTGTGGCCATGTTCGAGCGTGGTGAGATCAGGGGCGATTCGCCGGGCGAGCTGCAGCTCTGGCTCGAGCGCCTGGCACTCGACACCGTGTATCCGTTTGCGATGGGCGAAGTGCCGCTGCACGGCAATGACGACGGCGTGCTGGCGCTGCTCACGGGCGGTGGCATTCCCAACGCGACGGCCTCGATCATGGCTTTGGGCACCGACACACGCTTCGATCTCTCGAATGCCTACTGGATCATTGCCGGCATCGCGGGCGGTGACCCCGTTGACTTGTCGCTGGGCTCCGCAGCCTGGGCGCGGCACATCGTCGACGGCGACTTGCTCTACGAGATCGATGGCCGTGAGATTCCGGGCGAGTGGCCTTATGGTCTGATCCCGCTGGGCGCCAAGGAACCCACCCAGGACCCCGTCGACCTGTCGGGTTCCTGGTCGCTCGACACGATCAAATTCACGCTCAACCCTGGGCTCGTTGAGTGGGCCTACGAGGTCAGCAAGGACGTACCGCTGGCCGATGCACCCGGTATCGCCGAGTTTCGCGAGCTCTACGCGGGCTACCCCAATGCGCAGCGACCGCCGTTCGTGACGATCGGCGACACACTGTCGGCCAGCACCTACTGGCACGGCGCGCTGCTCAACGGCTGGGCCAATGACTGGGTGCGCCTCTACGCGGGTGGCGAGGCCAATTTCATGACCTCGAATATGGAAGACAGCGGGACGCTGACCGCGCTGCACCGGCTCGACCGGGCGGGCAAGGTCGACGCAGACCGCGTGCTCGTGCTGCGCACCGCCAGTAACTTCACGATGCCGCCCGAGGGTAAGACGGCCGTCTGGAGCAAGACGGCGCCGTACCCGGACAACGGCCTGCCCGCCATCGAGGCCGCGTTCCTCGTCGGTAACGCCGTGGTGCAGGCGCTTGTCGCCGATTGGGACACCTACCGCGACACGTTGCCAAGTGTCTCTGAAGAGGCCGGCGACTGATGCGTGCTGCATTGGCGCGCTGGTTCGATCTGAGCGCGCATGACACGAAGATCGGTACGGAGCTGACGGCCGGGCTCACGACGTTCCTGGCCATGGCCTACATCACGATCGTCAATCCCTCGATCTTGTCGCAGACGGGTATGAACTTCGGCGCCGTGTTCGTGGCGACCTGCGTGGCGGCGGCCGTGGGCTCGATCGCTATGGGTGTGCTCGCCAATTACCCGATCGCACTCGCGCCCGGCATGGGGCAGAACGCGTTCTTTACCTTTTCGGTCGTCATCGTTGGCGGACACTCCTGGGAAACGGCGCTGGGCGCTGTGTTCATCTCGGGTGTGTTCTTCGTGTTTCTGAGCATCGTGCCGTTTCGCGAATGGCTCGTGAACTCGATCCCGCGCAACCTCAAGCTCGGGATCGCGGCCGGGATTGGCCTGTTCCTCGGCTATATCGCGCTCAAGAACGCGGGCGTGGTCGTCGATGACGCCGCCACGCTGACTTCGCTAGGCGCGCTGACAGAGTTCGAGCCGCTGATGATGCTTGCGGGCTTCGGGCTCATCGTGGCGCTCACGGCGCGCGGCATTCGCGGCGCCGTGGTGATTGGTATTCTCGCGGCTGCGGCAGTCGGCTGGATCACGGGAGAAGTCGCATTCGGCGGCGTGTTCTCAGCACCGCCAGAGTGGTTGCCTGTCTTGGGTCAGCTCGATATTGCCGGTGCCATGACGCTGTCGATGGCCACGGTCATCTTGTCGTTCCTGATCGTCGACGTCTTCGATACCGCCGGCACGCTTGTGGGTGTGGCCACGCGCGCCAATATGCTCGACGCCGAGGGTAAGCTGCCCCGGCTGCGTCGCGCGCTGTTTGCGGATTCGGGCGCCACGGTTGTGGGCGCACTCGCGGGGACCTCCTCGACGACGAGTTACATCGAAAGTGCCGCAGGCGTCGAGGCGGGTGGCCGCACGGGCCTCACGGCCGTGACCGTCGGCCTGCTGTTTCTGGCCTGCGTGTTCCTTGCGCCGCTCGCGGCCAGCGTACCGGCCTATGCCACGGCTTCCGCGCTCTTGTTTGTTGCCTGCCTCATGGCGCGCAGCCTCGCGGACCTCGAATGGGGCGACATCACCGAGAGTGCGCCGGCCGTGCTGGCGGCCGTCGCCATGCCGCTCACGTTTTCGATCGCTGACGGCATCGGGCTGGGCTTTTTGAGCTACGCCATCATCAAGGTCGCCTCGGGGCGCCCCGCGCAGTGTCCGGCTGCGGTCTACGTGATCGCGGCCATCTTTGGCGCGAAGTACGTCTTCCTATAGCTAGTCGTCGCAAGGGTCGCCCGGGACGCACTGGCGGTAGTGCGGCCAGTCCGCGAGCAGCGTATCGATGACCACCGAACCGACGCGGTAGGCTGACTCAAGTGCGATTTCGAGCCCGCTGTAGCCTTCGTTTTCGGCCAGCAGATTGTCGGCGGCGGTCACGCCCGGCGGCGGCATCACGTAGTTGCTTGCAGTCCGTAACGACAGCACGCGTCTTGGGTCTGCACGACCCGTCTGCGCGAGCCAGGTGATCGACTGCATCGTGCCCGTCTCCTCCATGGCTGAGGACACGAACTCGCCGTTGGTTTCCGTCCACCAGTCGACCCAGGCATTGGCCCAGCCATTCAGGATCTCGCCGTGCCAGAACGTGGAGGCCGCCAGGTGATCGCCGCGCAGCACGAAAGGCGGGCGTTGCGCATTGGGGTGTTCCGTGTAGCGGGCGCGCGTTTTCGCGAGCGCGTCGTTGTCAGGCAGTGGTGTGTCTTTGGTCAGCTCAAAGGCCCAGTCCACGAGCGTGGGATTGAGTTGGTAGAGCTCGCCGCGCGGATCGCGCCGCGGTGTCTCGAACGGCGTCTTGATGTAGCGCGCGATGTAGCCCCATTCCCAGTCGTCAGGTTTCTCGCGTGCGTCGATCTCGTGCGAGATGTCGCCGTCCACGAGCCATTCTGCCCAGGCCGCAGAGCCGATGGACGCGTCTTCGGGATCGAATCCCGAGATGCCGACGATGAGCCAGTAGCTCTCAGAAACATCAAAGCGCGGGTCCATGCCCAGCGCCATGATCGAGGCCGCTGCGCGCGCTGTGCCGATGCCCGTGACGATACCGAGCAGGCCCGAGTCAGGGTTGTAGTGCAGGTCGTGGTGGGCCACCCCGGGGTACACGACGGCATCGAGGTTGCGGCGCTCGTTCCAGAGCTGGAATTCGCCGGGTGCGTCACCCCGGTCGGCGCCGCGCTCGAACATCGTCACGATCACGATTTTGGGGGCTACAGGCGCGCCCTCCGGGGTCTTGGTGCAGCCCGCCAGGACCAGCAGCGTGAGTGTGCCAAACGCAAGGCTGCGAATCGTGTTCATGGTCATTCCTTCAACAACAAAAAAGGCCCGGGCAGCAGCACTGCCCGGGCCTTGTCTTTGCAAGCGCGCCTTCGCTTAGAAGTTGAACTTGAGGCTGGCCTGCCAGTTGCGCGGCAGTTCCGGCAGAACGATCTGCGAGCCGAACAGGTTCGGGAAGTTCGCGCGGAAGTAGCGCTCATCCGTCAGGTTCTTACCCGTGACCGCAAAGGTCCAGCTTTCCGTCTCGTACACGACGCCCAGGTTGACGAGCGTGTAGGCCGGCAGCTCAACCGCCTGCGAGAAGCCCGACTTCACCGACTCGACGTCGACGATGCTGGCGTTAACCGCGATGCCGTTGTCGAACGCGTAGGTGCCCGTGAACGAGTAGATGTTCTCAGGCATACCGGCGCGACGAGCAGCGGACTCATCCGCAGCGAAGACGATACCAATCGCCTGGCCACCGAACAGCGTGGTCGGGTCAATCTGCGGCAGGTCATCGGCACCGAAGAAGCTGAAGCGGCTGCCGTTGGCGACCGTGTTCAGGTTCGTGACTTCGATGTTCGTGTAGCCGAAGGTCAGGACCAGGTTCTCGTTGACCACCCAGCGCGCTTCAAATTCGGCGCCTTCGGTCTTGTTACTCTGGTTCGTCACAATGGCCTGAGCATTGAAGTCCGTACGCTCCTGCTCGTAGACCGACAGCGCGAGGTACAGGCTGTCATCAAGGAAGCTGCCCTTGATGCCGATTTCCTGCAGCTCGGACTGATCGAACCAGCCGTTCGAGGCGATGGCGCCCGTCTGGATTTCCGCACCCTGGCCCGCGATGACCGTGGACTGCTCCGAGAAGGTCACGTAAGGGATGATGCCGACGGGCGTTTCCCACGAGAGACTGGCTGTCCAGGACACGCCCGTCTCGTTGTCGGTCTCGGTTTCCGCGTCGCCGTCACCAAAGATGCCGAGGTCAGCATCGATGCTCGTGCTTTCCACGTCGATGTCGTCGTAACGCACGCCCAACAGTGCCGAGAAGCCGTTATCGAAGACGAAGTCACCGACGAGGGCGAGGCCCCAGTTGGTGTAGTCACCGTCGAAGCGGTCGGCGTAGTCCGTACCGCTGCGCGTGGCCAGCAGGCGACGGTCGAGCGCCGTCGACGGGCCCGTCAGGTCACGGCGGTCGAAGTACTCGTTGATGAAGTCACTGCCGTGGCTGAAGTCCGTGAAACGCAGCGAGGGCGATACCTGCAGCGTGGCAGACAGGCCGTCGAGGTCCCAGGTGTTCTGGATCACGAGCTTGTCTTCGATGACGTGCGAGTCGTGGAACTGCGAGAAGCCGTAGGCGTTCTCGTTGAGGTTGTCGTAGCCCTCGTAGAACAGCTGGTTCTTGATTTCCCAGCCGCTTTCAAATTGCCAGATGGCATCGAAGTACAGCGTCAGCACGTCGTTTTCGAGCGTGTCATCGGGTGCAACGAGGACCTCGCTGCCGTCGAGCTGGGCCGTGCCCGGATTGACGAGCGCCGACAGCGGGTTGATGTCCGCCTGCGTGACGTTGGCCGGGCCGACGAAGAACTGGCTGATACCCGCGACGTTGTACTCGGAGTGCGAGATCGAGCCGTCACCGTCCGTGTCGAGCGGCTGGGCCGTGCCCGTGATGTACGTGCCGTTGTCGATGAGGTCCTGGGTCAGACGGTTCCAGCCTGCAATCTGGTTACCTTCGTAACGGTGGTACATGCCGCCGAACTGGATGTGCAGCGCGTCGTTGACGTCGTGGTCGATGGCGAGCTGCAGCAGCGTCTGGTCAGTCTGCGAGTTTTGGTAGTAGCTGCCCGAGTCTTCGATTTCGGCGTAGCCGTAGTAACCGAACTCACGGCCAAAGGCTTCAGCCGGGCCGCCGACTTCGGCGGTCACAATGGCGCGGTCCCAGGAACCCGTGGTGTAGGAGATGGCGCCCTCAGTTTCGTCGAGGTACTGGCCGCCGTCGGCGCGCGCTGACTTCGGCACGAAGTTCAGGTAGCCGCCGATCTTGGCCGGACCGTAGACGACCGAGGCCGGGCCGCGGACGATGTCGATGCGGTCTGAGGCGCCGATGGGCGTCGGGTAGTTACCCGGGTTGTCGAGGCGACGGATGCCGCGGAAGTAGGTTTCACCGGCCGTGCCGCGCACGTCGAGTGAACCGGCGACGCCAAAGAACGACTGCGTGAAGACACCCGGCGACAGCGTGACGAGTTCGTCAATGTCGCGGATGTCGAAACGGGCGATCTGATCGGCACTAATAGTCGATGCCGAACGGGGCGTTTCGAGAAGGGTCTTGTCGAGCCCGAATACCGAACCGACGTCCTGCGTCGGCAGACTGTTCAACGAGCCTTCAACGACGATTTCGTCGAGTGCTTGTTCTTCCTGGGCTACTGCTGGGCCGGCTACGCCGGTGGCCAGTGCCGTTGCTACGGCCGTATACAAGGCCTGATTACGTTTCATTGAGCTCACCCTCCTCAAAGGCACACATCTCACGCGTCGCGGCGAAACGACGCTTTTCACATCGGAAAATGGTTTTGGATCGTTAGTTTGTGCGGCAGGAAACCCGGTCTCCGGACCTGTTGTTAAAAGGTAACACCGAACCGGGCTACCGCCATGTGTCATGCGCAATAGGCAACGGATGGGCCGCGAGGGACGCGAGCCGGATCAACTGCTGTTTGTGCAAACCTGTTTACCCCCCAGGCTTGCGCCAACGCTTAGTCGCAGATCTTGTAGCGGGCACAAATGAAGAGCCGAGTCTCCGGCATGGGCGGCACCTTTGCAAGTCCGCGCCGTTCAAGCTCGCGCTCAAAACGCTGAATTTCCCTATCAAAGTCTGCAATTAGCGCTTGCTTTACGGCGGGCTCGGCCAGCGCATAAGCGAGCGAGTTTCGGCTCAAGGTGACGACCTCGTCCCAGGTCAGGTCGAACTCGCGAACGGCCACGAAGAATTCGTCGGTGAGTGTTGAGTCCCACATGCCGCGGTCATCGGTGGACAGCGCAACGGGAATTCCGATGCGCAGGTACTCCGGAAAGGGGTGTTGCGAAAAGTCCACAACGTACTCAAGCAACAGGTTGCTGATCAAATTGATTTCAACGAGATAGGGCCCGTACCTCATATCGAGCATCAGATCGTCGTCGGTGATCAGATTGAGCCCGTGACCGATGCGTTCGGCCCCCAGCAGCAGCGTGTCGCGGACATGGTCGTTGGGCTCGTCGACCTCGCCGCCATGAATCGAGAGCGGCACGTCGTAGTCGCGGCGAAGTTCACGCAAGGTCTCCAGGAATCGGCGGGGGTGACCCTTGTCATTGTCCTCGCGGCCGACCATGTTGATAGCTGCGATCATGTCCGGGTTGGCTCGGGCCGTGGCGTACAAATCGCGCAAACTGCGCTCGGCCGTCGGTGTGAACCGCAGCAGCGTAAGCTGCAGTCGGACCGTCATGCCGGTGGCGCGCACGTCATCGGCAGCCAGGCGCTGCCGGTAGACCTCGATCATTTCGTTGCGCGAGATTGGCGTGCCGTCAGCCGTGACGGCGCCATTCACCGAGACCATGGCCTCGAGATATCGCGCGCCCTCGTCGGAAAGCGACTTGAGATTCCGGTAGAGCGCCTCGGCGTGTATGTGCGGGTTGGCCATGAGCGCGTTGAGCCGCTGCCAGTGCTTGCCGAAAAACTCCTCGCGGCCTTCCGACGGCTTGTCGAGCCGGAGGCTGTTCATCCAGGCAGCTTTCTCGGTCGCATTGAGCGCGTCGAGCCGTTTGTGCTCGCCCTGTTCGCACTCGGACAGGGCGGTGTATTCGATGTGGCTGATGTTGCGAAACATCAGCAGGTAGGCATCGGTAACGGTCTCGTAGCTGCGGCAGTTATTAATACGTGTTTTGGTGTAGTAGGTGTAGCCGTTCGATTCCTGCGCGACCGCGATCTCGTAGAGGTCCTCGACAAAAATCGAGCCCGTGTTGTGGTTGTGCAGGTCGCCGCCCTTGGGCATAGCGTGCAACACGCGGTACAGCGACTCGTCATCGCCCGAGTCCTTGAGCGCCTCGAACCAATCGGCGGCGAAGGCGCTTGGCGACGCTAACGCTGCTGCAAACAGGAACCACCACAAACGCATCGCTAACTCCAAAATGAAAACCCGTCATCGCGAGCGGCCGAAGGCTACTCCGTCATTGCGAGCGGCCGAAGGCTACTCCGTCAT
>ERZ1740065.82-NODE-82-length-41322-cov-5.826714_pt1 | contig 41322 bp, 38 predicted proteins | sample MGYA00581738_ERZ1740065 | MGnify/ENA primary metagenome ERZ1740065 (study PRJEB43018, sample SAMN04849749) | marine metagenome | isolation source: floating plastic debris | place: Pacific Ocean | collected 2008-09-01 | study: EMG produced TPA metagenomics assembly...
TTGGCGCGCCCGCGCCTGCGCCGCCGCGTCCCCTCGCCCTTGTTCTGAATGACACCCGCGCCCATGGCTCACCCGTCCAGCTGGCGGCTGAGGATCGTCGCGAACTCATCCGCAAAGGCCTCGTAGCCTGAGAGGATCTTATCACAATCCGCACTCAGCTTGTTGTAGAAGATCACCGCCGGGATCGCCGCCAAAAGCCCCAGACCGGTGGCCAGCAAGGCCTCGGCAATCCCCGGTGCCACCACGGCCAGGTTGGTATTCTGCTGCTCGGCAATCTCGATAAAGGCGTTCATGATCCCGATCACCGTACCGAAAAGCCCGATGAACGGCGTCGAAGAACCCACCGTCGCCAGCACCGTCAGCCCGCCGCGCAGATAATCCGCTTCCTTGTTGATCGCCACGTCCATCGAGCGGTCAATCCGCGAGGTCGCCCCGGCAATCAGCCCACCATCATCCCGATGCGAGCGCCGCCATTCCGTCATCCCGGCGGCAAAAATCTTCTCCGAACTGCCGGACGGCGCGGGCCCAATGGTTTCGAACAGACCATCGAGCGGCTCGCCGGACCAGAAGGAGCGGTCAAATGCATCCGCTTCCGCCCGCGCGCGCCGGTAGACCAGCAGCTTCATCACGATGATCGACCAGGACCAGAAGGAGGCCACGATCAACATGATCATCACAATCTTGACGATGAGGGTGGCGCGCATGAAGAGCCCCCAGAATGAGAAATCAATCTCATGCGCCAGTGCCAGCGTTTCTGCTTCCATGATGCCTGCTCTTACCTATTCACCGCTCTTGGGTCGTTTGCCGACCTCAATTTCACGCGATTCTATCGAAGAACAATGCGGATTGCCATCACTATGCTGTCATGACGCCGGGGTTATTGGCAGTGAGCGGAGTTCTGCTGGCAATCTGACCGGCTTGCCACCCACCCCGATACAGGCAATCGTAACCTCTGCGGCGAAGAGGGCCTCCTCACCGCGCCGCACGGTCTGAGACATGATCATACGCGCTGGCGTCAGCTTGCTGAGCTTTGTCTCAACCTCCAACCGGTCGTCAAACCGCGCGGGCTGGATGTAGTCCGCCTCGACGCGGCGCACGGCAAAAACGACGCCCTCCGCCTTCATCGCCAGTTGATCGATCCCGATCTCCCGCACCCAGTCGCTGCGCGCGCGCTCAATGTAGCGCAGATAATTGGCGTAATAGACGATGCCCGCCATATCGGTGTCTTCATAATAGACCCGGATCGGAAAGCGATGCATGGGCTACTCCCGATGACAGGCAGCAGCCTGCGTCACAAGGCCATCCGGCCCGAAATACAAGGTCTCCGCCGCCAGCACGCCAAGATGGTTCTTGTAGGTGATCACCATCATCTCATGGCCTTCGAAAACGTCTTCCACGGTGAAAATCAGATCGGGCTGCTGTTCGAGCGCTGTTGCCCAATAGGCGCGCAATGCCTGCTTTCCATGGATCACGCCGCTGCCCGTCAGCGCCAGGGCCTTGCGCGAGTGAAAGACGATGTTATCGCAGTAGTGGTACAGAATGCGATCCAGGTCATGGCTGTTCCAGCCCGCCTGCCATCCTTTGGCAAAAGCCTGATAGTCCAGCGTGCTCATTGCATCTGGCCTACCCGCGCCGCCAGCCGCAAAGCGTGGCTCGCATCCTGCGCAGCATTCGGCATCACCGGATCATAGGCCGCACGGATGAGCGCCGAAATCTCCGGCCGCAGGATCGTCTTGTCTCCCGCCACGGCGAGCGGCGAGCGATCCCGAAACGCGGCATCCGACCAGAGCAGCACCGACTGCACGATCTGACTCAGCGCCAGCGTTTCGGCGGGCACAGCACTGAGATTGTCATCCATGCGCAAAAACACGAAACAGGCCTTGATCGCCCCATCGGCATCAAAGTGGAAAACGCGGTACTGATTGGCTTCCGCCGCCTTCAACCGCTCGACCAGCGGCGCGAGTTCAAGGATCAGCCTGTCCAACCCCGGCACCTCGAGCAGCTCATCCCAGTCGCGAAAGAAGAACACCATGAGGTTGCTGCCCAGCTCCGGATCTGTCTCCGCCATTTTGTGCCCGGACAGAACCATCACGGCCTCCAGCGCGCCCTTGATGACAGCAAGCGTCTCATCGGTCACACCAAAGACCACAGGCGCGATCGGCCGCCCCCAGCGGGCAAAGGAAAATGCACCGCTTTCCCGCGTGAACAGCGCCTCGATCTCTGCTGCCTGCATCTTCATCCTTCTACAAATATGCACAGTGCGGGCACGCTCACTCAAAGAGATCCGTCTGCCCCCGGGGCGCATCGAGCCCCAAATGCGCCCATCCCTTCTGCGCCAGCATCCGCCCGCGCGGTGTGCGCTGGATGAGCCCCTGCTGCAGCAGGAAGGGCTCGATCACCTCTTCCAGCGCATCCCGGCTCTCCGACAGGGCCGCACTCAGCGTCTCGATGCCCACCGGTCCGCCGCCGTAGTTCTCTGCCATCAACAGCAGGTACCGCCGGTCAGCGCCATCAAGCCCCAGGTGATCCACGCCCAACCGCGTCAGCGCCATATCCGCCAGATCGCGCGTGACCGTGCCATCGCCCTCGACGACAGCGAAATCCACCACCCGGCGCAGCAACCGCCCCGCAATCCGGGGTGTGCCCCGCGCCCGCCGCGCAATCTCCCGCGCTCCCCCTTCGTCCGCGGGGGCGCCGAGTTTGCGCGCATTCCGCTCTACAATGATGAAAAGCTCATCCTCGGTGTAGAACTGCAACCGCGTTGGGATGCCGAAGCGATCCCGCAAAGGTGTCGTCAACAGCCCCATGCGGGTCGTGGCCCCCACCAGCGTAAAAGGCTGCAGCTCGATCCGCACGGTCCGCGCCGCGGGTCCTTCACCGATCACCAGATCAAGCTCGAAATCCTCCAGCGCGGGATAGAGCACCTCTTCCACCGCCGGGTTTAGCCGGTGGATCTCGTCAATGAACAGCACATCGCGCGGTTCCAGATTGGTCAGGATCGCCGCCAGATCCCCGGCTTTCGCCAGCACCGGCCCGGATGTCATGCGGAACCCCACACCCAGCTCCCGCGCCATGATCTGCGCAAGTGTCGTCTTGCCCAAGCCCGGCGGGCCATGAAACAGCGTGTGATCCATCGCCTCACCACGCTGCCGCGCCGACTGGATGAACACGCGCAGATTGGCCCGCGCCTCCGCCTGCCCCACGAACTCATCGAGCATCTGCGGGCGCAACGCCCGGTCCTGATCCTCTGGCAAGAGGTCAGGGCGCACGGTTGGATCAATATCGCTCATCGGGTGTCCTGCATGGCCATGCTTACCCTAGCCTTTCGGGGCCAGCAGTTTCAACGCCGCCCGAATGAGCGCCGGGGTATCTGCGTCGGGCGTGTCACCGGCGGCCTGCGCAATCGCGCCTGCCGCGTCCCCCGGGCCGTAGCCCAGGTTACCCAGGGCCGAAAGCGCATCGGCCTGTGCGGAGGAGGACACCTGCACCGCAGGTGTCGCTGTTGCTGAGGCCTCGATGGCCTCCGCAACAGCATCGCCGCTGGCAGCGGCGATGGTATCCCCCATGGCCATGATGCCCGGTGCCTTGTCCTTGAGATCCAGCACAACCCGCTGTGCGATCTTGGGTCCAATTCCCTTGGCCGCCTTCACCGCGTTCCAATCCCCCAAGGCAATTGCCCGGCTCACGCCATCCGGCCCCAGGGTGCCCAGAATGGCCAGCGAGGCCTTGGCCCCCACGCCCTGCACCGAAGTGAGCAACCGATGCCATTCCTTCTCGGCCAGCGTCGGGAACCCGAACAGCTGCATCAGGTCCTCGCGCACAACCAGATCGGTGAAGAGCGCCACCGCCTCGCCCACCCCCGGCAAAGCCGCCAGCGTGCGGTCAGAGCAATACACCAGATACCCGACACCGCGCACGTCGATCAGCACGTGATCGGGCGCGCGATACTCGATGCGGCCGGTGATCTTGCCGATCATGCGCGCGCCCTTTCAATCGCTGCACTCAGCCCGCCCGCGCCCGTATGGTGGGCATGGCAAAGAGCAATCGCCAGCGCATCAGCGGCATCCGGTCCGGCGATCCGGGCTCCCGGCAGCTGCAGTTGCACCATGTGCAACACCTGGCCCTTGTCAGCATGCCCGACGCCCACCACCGCCTTCTTGATCGAATTCGGCGCATATTCACCAACGCTCAGCCCCGCCTGCGCAGGAACCAGCATCGCGATCCCCCGCGCCTGACCCAGCTTCAGCGTGCCGGCGCCATCCTTGTTCACGAAAGTCTGCTCGACCGCGGCTTGGTCCGGGGCGAATTCAGCAACCACCGCGCTCAGTTGGCTGTGCAGCGAAAGCAGGCGCGGCGCCAAATCCTCTCCGACCGACCGGCACACACCATTGGCGACATGAGTGATCCGGCTTCCGATCACGTCGATCACGCCCCATCCGAGGTTTCGCAACCCCGGATCAATACCAATCACACGTGTCATATGCCCTGCCCCGACGAATTAATTCGTTTTTTACGCATTAGCACGAAAGGCGAACATCCGCCAAGCGCTTCCTGCGCACGGCCCAAAAACAACCAGATGGCGAGCGACTGCAATCCCAAGGGTCAAATGCGTCGGAATCAGGTCCATTTTCGACATACGTCATCATCTTTTTCTTCTTTATTTACCGATGCTTAACCACGATACAGACCCATGCACGCAATGCATACCAAACATGCGTTTTCACATCTTGCTCAAAATTCAGGCAAACCCTATCTGCGGCTCATAACACACCGGCATGACCGGTTCACCCTCAGATAAAGGACGGCTACAATGGCTACTCTTGATACTTCCCGCACCACCTATGGCTCCGCAACTGTTGCAAGCCGTTTCTTCAACTTGATCAGCGCCACCATCGCATCCGTGATCGCATGGAACGACGCACGCGTGACCCGTAACGCATTGGCCGCTCTGTCTGATCGTGAGCTTGATGACATCGGTCTGAGCCGCGCCGACATCGAAATCGTCGCGGAAAGCAACATCATCCGCTAAGGACGATTTCAGCACCTTCAAGGTGCAGACATCAAAAAGCCGCTTCATCCGTCAGGACGAAGCGGCTTTTTTTAACGGCGAACACCTTTGGAGGGACGTTCATTCACACACTCGAACGGGACACAGGCCCGTCCGTACACATCACGGCAGTTTTTTGGAAATACTCTCGGCCAGATAACCTGACACCAGGTCCGGCTGCATCACCCAGGCCACCCCCCGTTCAAAGGATGTCCCGGCCTGCAGCCTTTCGATGCGACCCTCGTAGGTCGCCAGCCCGGTGGAAACGATCATCAGGGATTTGAAGACAAGAACGCCGAGGACCGTGAATACAATCGTCCGGGGTCGGATCGGGAACCGCGCACGCTTGGGTTCGACCGTGATCAGGCCATCCGGACCGATTTTCGCCGTGTAGCCGCGCGCCATCTTCTTGTGCTTGGTACTCAGCACGGCCAGGCGTTTTTCGAATTGAGCGTAATCTGTCACCACACTCTCCTGAAGATCAGGCCCCCACCGGATCGCAACAAAAATGCTGCTAAAATGAGTTAAATTCAAGGCAAACCACCCAAATGTGGCGGAAATGGGGCGATTAAGGCAGATCTCTACCCAGAGTAAGCGTTGTCCAGTCAACAATGTCCTCGCGGTGCTTCAGATTGATGCCGACACCCGCATAAACCTCGATCACCTCATCGGCCTGTTCGACTAAAATGCCAGATAGAATCGCGCATCCTCCGGCCGCGAGATGCCGCGTCATGTCGGAGGCGAGCGCGACAAGCGGTCCTTTCAGAATATTGGCAAAGACCAGATCAAACGGGCTGGCCGCCAGCAAATCCGGATGATCGAAACCGGCCGCCTCAACGCACCTCACCCGGTCGGAGAGCCCGTTTGCGGCGAGGTTGCTGCGCGCCACATCCACTGCAACGCTGTCGATATCGCTGGCCAGAACCGCATCTGGCCAGAGACGCGCAGCGGCCATGGCAAGCACCGCCGTCCCACAGCCGATGTCTGCCACGTTCCGGCCCACGAAACCACTCTGGGCCAAGCGATCCAGCGCACGCAGGCACCCCAGCGTCGTGCCGTGATGCCCCGTCCCAAATGCCATCGCCGCTTCGATCAGCAGGGGTTCGGCCCCATCCGGCACCTGATCCGCGTCATGGCTGCCGTATACGAAGAAGCGCCCCGCGCGGACCGGCGCCAGCTCGCGCTTCACATGCGCCACCCAATCTGTCTCAGGCAGTTCCGAGACGACGAAAGGTTTTGCGCCGATCGCGACGGCCAGCAGCGTCAGCGCCGTGTCGTCCGGACGGTCCGTGAAATACCCGCCGACTTCCCAAAGGCCCGAGCCGTCTTCCATCTCGAAAACGCCGACGCCGGTGGGCTCGGGATCGAGTTGTTCCATCGCGGCCCCCAGCTTCTCGGCCGCGGCCTTGCCGGGCAGGGTTGTCAGGGCGGTGAATGTGGGCATCAGCGTCTCCGAAATCGGTCCGGGTTCGGGTAGGGGCGCGCGGGCGGAAGGTCAAGCGTTTCAGGGTGCACCGGCTGCAGGCCCTGCACAAAGCGCCATCCCCAAATCGCCGAAAGCGCACCCGCGAGCGCACCGGCCGCCGCCTGCCCGTAGATGACGCCCGGCGCACCGTAGATCGTCGCAAGAAGGGCCGCCGCAGGCCAGCTCATCGCCCCGTCCTTCAGCCAGTTGACAAGGGTCGACCGCCCCGGCCTGCCCAGATTGTTGAAAGCCGCGTTGGAGACAAAGAGCGCACCCACGAAAACAAAGCCGCCAACGCCGACGGTGGTGAAGGCCCAAAGCACATCCGCCCCCTGCCCGCTCAGCCCGAAGGCGGTGATGACATGGGGCGTCGCCACCAGCAATACGGCCCAGGTGACGCCCGTGTAGATCAGGCAGAAGATCAGCGCGTCACGATAGGTGGTGCGAAGCCGGTCGCACTGGCCTGCCCCGTAGTTCTGGCCAAAAATACCGCCGATGGCCCCGGACAGCGCAAAAATCCCGCCAAACGCCACCACGGTCAGCCGGCTGACAACCGCCCAGGCCGCGACCGCATCATCGCCGAAGGGTGCCATCACGATGGTCAGAAAGTAATTGCCCGCAGGCGTGGCCATCTGCGTGGCAATCGCAGGCACCGCGACAAGCATGTAGGGCCGCAGGGTCGCTCGTGCCATCGGCAGGCTCGGCATGGCAATCAGCCCATGTTGATAGGCGGCGTAGAAAAGACCAAGCGCCATGAGGGCAAGCCGGAAGGCGAAAAGACCAATCGCCGCCCCATCGAGCCCGAGGCCCAGCCAGAGGATCAGCACCGGATCGACCAGCATCAGCAAGGATCCCGACAACAGCGTGACATACATCGCTTTTGCGCCCAGTCCCTCGGCCCGCAATGCGCCCGAGGCAACCATCCCAATTGCCATGAAGGGCAAGGAGGGTACGGTCCACCCGAGATAGCGCGCCGCAAGCCGCGCCGTCTCACCGCTGGCCCCCGCCAGCGCCACCAGTTCATGCCGGAAGGAAACGATCAGAACGGCGACCAGCGCCTGGAACACCGCAGCAATGGCAATGGCGCCACCGGCCTGTCGCCGCGCAGCCTCCCGGTCTCCTGCACCGATGCTCCGCGAAATCAGCGCAGTTGCCGCAATCATCAATCCGACGCCGGAGGAGACCGAAAAAAACTGGATCGCATAAGCAAAGCCGATGGCCGCGACCAGAGACGGATCACCCAATTGCGAGATCCAGAGCAGGTTGGCCGCATCGACGAGAAAGACAAAGGTGATCCCCATAGCACCCGTGGCCGTCATGCGCACCACGTGCCCCATCGTGGAGCCGGTCAGAAACCGCGCATCGCTCATTCCGCTGCAGCCGCCACCGGATGCGCAAAAATGGTCTCATGGCCCTTTTCGGGATGCCGCGGGATCATCATCGCAAGGGTCAAGGACACCCCCGCCATGCCTGCGGCCAGAAAGAACACCGCCGCGGGTGAGGCCAACCACAAAAGCCCCAGCAGAACCGGCAGGAAAACGGCCGCGATGTGGTTGATCGTAAAGGCAACGGCGGCCGTCGGGGCAATATCACCCGGATCGGCAATCTTCTGGAAATAGGTCTTCAATGCCAGAGCCAGGCCGAAGAAAATGTGATCGATCACGTAAAGCGTCGCTGCCACCGCAACGCCCCACCCGAGATAGTAGACCCCGCCATAGGACAAAAAGACGATGATGAGCCCGATGTACTCGAACCCCCGCGTGCGCCGTTCCCCGAAATACGCGACCGCACGCCCCAGCAGCGGGGCAACCAGCATGTTGATCACCAGATTGATGAGATAGAGCAGCGTGATCTCATGCACGTCATAGCCGAATTTCTCGACCATCATGAATCCGGCAAAGACCACGAAAATCTGTCGGCGCGCACCGGACATGAACTGCAATGCGTAATAGAGCCAGTACCGGCGGCGCAGGATCATCTTCTTGATCTGCGGATTGGGCGCCTCGATCTGCGGATAGGCAAGCATCGCGAAAACCGCGAGACCCACCGTGACACCGCCCCCCGCCAGATAGACGATGTTATAGCTGAGCTGCAGCGTGTCCCAGAGCAGCATGATCGCCAGATAGGCCAACAGCGTGGCGCCCGATCCGGCGGCCAAAAGCCACCCTAGCATCCGCGGCGCTTCCTCCTTCGTCAGCCATTGCAGTTGCAGCGATTGATTGACCGTTTCATAGTAATGAAAGCCGATGGAACTCAGCATCGTGATTGTCAGGATTCCGCCCATCGACGGAAACCAGGCCGTCACTGCCGTGGCCGCCCCCAACAGGACAAGGGAGACAAGGCCCAGAACCTGTTCCCGCACGAAAACGATGATCGCGATGACCCCCACGGCCAGAAATCCGGGGATTTCACGCACCGTATGCAGCAGCCCGATATCCCCGCCATCGAAATCCGCCATCTCGATCACGAAATTATTCAACAGGGCCGACCATGTGTTGAAAGCAATCGGCATCGCCAGCGCCATCAGGAACAGCAGCGCGATCGGCCGCCGCCAAAACGGCAACCGTTTGGCCTCTGCGAGGGGAATGATCTGTGCCATAGCCGACCCATATGCCTTTTGACGCCCCTTGGCGAGGCGCAAAAATGCACAAGCACATGCGCTTGGCGGCGCCGGGCTTCATTGTTCGCCAAATATGCCCGCCGGAGGCTTGTCTTGCGCCGCAGGCGCGAGACCACAAGAATATCAGTAAAAACTCTGCGGATCGATATCGCCCGCCAGCCGCAAATCTCCCTTGATCCGCAGCTGCCCCACCCATTTTGCCAAAGCGCTCTGCAACGGGGCGGACTTTTCTGCCTTCACCAGCAACCGCACCCGATGTCGTCCCCGCACCCGGGCGATGGGCGCGGGCGCGGGCCCGAAGACCTGCGCACCGATGGCTCTGAGCGGCGCGTCCTGGCGCGCCAGCAGATTGCCCGCATCAAAGACCTGTGCGACATCTGGCGCGCTGAGAATGATCCCGGCCATGCGCCCGTAAGGTGGCACGCCTGCCGCCTCCCGTTCCCGGGCCTCGGCCGCCCAGAACCGCTCCTCGTCTCCGGCAAGAATGGCGCGGATCACGGGGTGCTCGGGCTGATAGGTCTGCATCAGCGCAGCCCCCGGTTTTTCAGCACGCCCCGCGCGCCCCGCCACCTGCCGCATCAGTTGAAACGTCCGCTCGGCCGCGCGTAGATCCGAGCCCTGCAGCCCGAGGTCCGCATCGATGACCCCAACCAGTGTGAGTTTCGGAAAGTTATGCCCCTTGGCCACCAGTTGGGTGCCAATGATCACATCCGCAGCACCCTCTGCAATGCCCTCGATCTCGGCCTTCAATGCCCGCGCGGAGCCGTACATATCCGAGCTCAGCGTCGCGATCCGCGCCTGCGGAAACAGCGCCGCGGCCTCCTCGCCCAAGCGTTCGACCCCCGGCCCGACAGCGGCGAGACGGCCTTCCACCTCGCACGCCGGGCAGGCCTGTGGCATCGGTTTTGTCTCACCGCATTGATGACAGACAAGGCGCTTGAGGAACCGGTGCTCCACCATCCGCGCGTCGCAGTGATCACAGCCGATCTGATGCCCGCAGGCGCGGCACAGGGTGATCGGCGCATAGCCCCGCCGGTTGATGAACAAGAGCGACTGCTCACCCTGCTCCAGCCGTCTCTCGACTTCGCGCTGCAACTGCGCCGAAATCCAGCGATCCGACGGCAGGCTTTCGGCACGCATGTCGATTGCGCGCATCTCCGGCATCACCGCAGGCCCAAAGCGCGAGGTCAGTTCGAGCCGGCGGTACTTGCCGCTCTCGGCATTGGCCCAACTTTCCAGGGACGGGGTGGCCGAAGCCAGCACCACCTGCGCGCCCAGCAGCGAGGCGCGCAGCACCGCCATGTCGCGCGCATTGTAGAGCACCCCCTCCTCCTGCTTGTAGGAAGTGTCATGCTCTTCATCGACGACGATCAGCCCGAGGTTCTGAAACGGCAGGAACAAGGCCGACCGGGCGCCAATGACAAGCTGTGCCTGCCCCTGGCCGACCATGCGCCAGATACGCCGGCGTTCGGTCATGGTGGCGCCCGAGTGCCACTCCGCGGGCCGCGCGCCAAAACGCTCCTGCACGCGTGTCAGGAACTCCGCGGTCAGCGCGATCTCCGGCAGCAGCACCAGCGCCTGACGCCCCGCCGACAACGCCGCCGCGACCGCCTCCAGATAAACTTCCGTTTTGCCCGATCCGGTCACCCCGCGCAGCAACGTGGTGCCATAGCATTCCGATCGCACCGCCTCTGCCAGTTGCGCCGCGCCTGCCGCCTGATCCTCGGTCAACGCTTTGCCCGGCAAGGCCGGATCGAGCCGTGGATAGGGCAGATCACGCGGGCTTTCCTCTTCCGCCACCGCGCCTTGCGCCACGAGGCCTTTTACAACGGATGTCCCAACCCCTGCCATCTCTGCAAGTTCCTTCAGGGTGAAGGACAGATCACCATACGCGCTCAGGGCCTCCAGCACCTTGCGGCGGGCGGCGGTCATCTTGTCAGGCTCCGAAGGTCCGCGCCGGTAGATCTTGCGCATCGAGGGTGGATCGCCCAGCCCGGGCGCGCGGGTGGCCAGGCGCAGCATCGCGGGCAGCGGGGTCAGCGTATACTCCGCTGCACGCTCGAGAAAACCGCGCATCTCCTCCCGCATGGGTGCCGCATCCAGTACCCGCAGCACCGCGCGGATCTTGGACAGATCGTAATCGCCCCGGCCCGGTCCCCAGACGACACCCAGCACCTTGCGCGGCCCCAGCGGGACCTCGACGAACGCGCCCAGATGGCAGCCTCCCTCGGGCGCGCGGTAGTCAAGCGCACGGCCCAAAGGCTGCGTCGTCAGGACACCGATCAGGTCGCCTTCGTCATAGAATTGCGGCAGGCTCAAGGGGGCAGGCTCCGGCGGCTTCAAGCTTTTGAGGGTTTAAGCATCGCAGATCATGCGGTAAAGCCAAGCGCAAGACAGAAACATGTTAGCGTTCACATCCATTCTCGAAAGGACCACGCGATGAAATTCTTTGTCGACACAGCCGACACGCAGGCCATCGGCGAACTCAACGATCTCGGTATGGTCGACGGGGTGACCACCAACCCCTCCCTGATCCTCAAATCCGGCCGCGACATCCTCGAAGTGCCCAAGGAAATCTGCGGCATCGTTGATGGCCCCGTCAGCGCCGAGGTTGTCGCCCTTGAGGCCGAAGCGATGATCGCCGAAGGTCGTAAACTGGCCGAGATCGCACCGAATATCACCGTGAAGCTGCCGCTCACCTGGGACGGGCTGAAGGCCTGCAAGGTGCTGTCGAGCGAGGGCAAGATGGTCAACGTCACCCTGTGCTTCTCCGCCAACCAGGCGCTGCTCGCCGCCAAGGCGGGTGCGACCTTCATCAGCCCCTTCATCGGGCGGCTCGACGACATCAACCTCGACGGCATGGACCTGATCCAGGACATCCGCACGATCTATGACAACTACGGGTTCGAAACCGAAATCCTTGCCGCCTCCATCCGCTCGGTCAACCACGTTCAGGAAGCGGCCCTCATCGGGGCCGATGTGATGACTGCCCCGCCGGAGGTGATCCGCAAGCTTGCGGCGCACCCGCTGACCGACAAGGGTTTGGAGCAGTTCATGGCCGACTGGGCCAAAACCGGCCAGAACATCCTCTGACACACGGCCGGAACCGGAAAGGGACCGGCCAGCCAGCGTCTGGCCAGGGCGCTGGCACCCATTGGCAACACCTTGCCAGTCTTGACATGCCCGCCTCATTTTCAGGGCAGATTTTGCATGGACACCATGTTACCGTGTTGCAAAATCAAAGAGAAAAAAATGAGCAGCAGTCCGAAAATCGAAGACGCCCTGAGAGAGGCGATCATCTCTCAGCCTGACGTGATCCTGGACGACAAGGACGTCATGAACGCCCTGATCGCCGCGAATGAGCGTGCCATGGGCGCCAATATCGTTGACCTGCGCGGCATCGCGATGGACCGGATGGAAAACCGGCTGGACCGGCTGGAGGACACGCATCGCTCGGTCATTGCCGCGGCCTATGAAAACCTCGCCGGCACCAACCAGATACACCGCGCGATCCTGCGCATGCTGGACCCGGTGGATTTCGAGACCTTTCTGAAGGATCTGGGCGGCGAAGTGTCCGAGATCCTGCGCGTCGATGCGGTCAAACTCGTGCTGGAGAGCACGCAAAAAGACATGGATCTGGTGCTCGGCGGTCTCGACGACGTGCTTGCTGTTGCGGAGCCGGGGTTTGTCGAGGACTATCTCAACCACAACCGGCAGGGCAGCGCCCGCCAGGTGACGCTGCGCCAGATACAACACGGATCCGAGCAGCTCTTTGGCGACAAGGCTGCCTGGATCAAATCCGAAGCCTGCCTCAGACTGGATTTCGGTCCGGGCCGTCTGCCCGGCCTCCTGGTGCTCGGCGCAGAAGATCCGCATATGTTCGGCCCGCAACAGGGCACGGACCTGCTGGTGTTTTTCACCGGGGTCTTTGAACGGGTCATGCGCCGCTGGCTGTCGTGAGCCTGATCAGCCCGGCCGCCGCCGACGCGCTTGAGACCTGGCTCAGGCACCAGCGTGCGCTCAAGGGTGCCGCACAGAACACCATCACCGCCTATCAGGGCGATGTTGTCGAGTTTCTGGCCTTCATCACGGAACACAAGGGAGATCGGCAGGGGCTCGCGGCACTCGCACGGATCACGGTAACCGACATGCGCGCCTGGATGGCCCGCGCGCGGGCGCAGGGCATAGCGGCACGATCACTGGCCCGCAAACTGTCGGCGGTGAAGGCGTTTTACCGCTGGCTTGCCGAGCGTGAGGGCTTCGAGCCCACGGCCGTCCTGTCCGTCCGCGCACCGAAATTCCAAAAGAAGCTGCCGCGCCCCTTGGCCGAAGAGGCTGCGCGCAATCTGATCGACGCGATCGAGATACAGTCCGAAACCCCATGGGTGAGCGCCCGCGATGTCGCCGTGGTGACCTTGCTCTGGGGATGCGGTCTGCGCATATCGGAAGCACTGGGATTGACCGGGGCCGACGCCCCCCTGCCGGATACGCTGCGCATTCTGGGCAAGGGCGGGAAAGAGCGTGTCGTGCCTGTAGTGCCCGCAGCGCGCGCGGCGGTCGAGGCCTATCTAAAGCTATGCCCCTACCCGCTTGAGCCGAGCCAGCCGCTCTTTCGGGCGATCCGGGGGGGCGCCTTGGGTGCCGGGGCTATCCAGAAGGTGATGGCGGGGGCCCGAATGCAACTGGGGCTTCCTGCAAGCGCCACCCCCCATGCGATGCGCCACAGTTTCGCGACCCACCTGCTGGATGCGGGCGGCGATCTGCGCGCGATACAGGAGCTTCTGGGGCACGCCTCCCTGTCCACGACACAGGCCTACACCGCCGTAGACACCGCACGTCTGATGGAAGTCTACGACCGCGCGCACCCAAAGGCATAGTTCATTTACGACATTAGGCGGTGACACTGCCGCGCAGGAAGCACTGCGCAGCTATGTGTGGATCTGGTCACAGGACACCGCTGGACGATGCCCCTTGAAGGATCATGTGGCCGCATTTCGGTATGGCCCTTTTGGGTGCGGGTATTCGCAGCCGGTAAGAGCTGTATCTACAGCGTCCTTGGATGCGACGCACCGGTGACTCACGCTCGTGACATCACTGCCTGGAAACATCTGAACGTCGACAAAAAGCGTCTGATACTATCCGCGGATCTGGGTTCTGACCGAGGGCGATCTGTCCTTTGGAGAAAGAAGGGCGGCCTCGCGCCACAACTGCCATTCTGGCTAAGCAGATCGGGATTGCCTTGCCCATGCGATCAAAGACCTCCGCGCCAGCCGTCGAGTGTACTGCAAAACTGCCGCAGTCCGGTACGCTTAAAGCCCTGGCGGGCCTTTTCCTTTTGCATCCCGCATCCCCTTGCGGCATGAACGCTGCATGACTTTGAGGTTACGCGCGCTTGGCGTGCATTTGTTTACAGCCACGGGCGCGGTTTTCGCCATGCTGTCCATGTTGGCGGCGGTTGATGAGAAGTGGGACCTGATGTTCCTCTGGCTCGTCGTGGCCTTTTTTGTCGATGGGATCGATGGTCCGCTCGCGCGGCACTACCACGTAAAGGTCAATGCGCCGGAATTCGACGGGGTGCTGCTGGACCTGATTATCGACTATCTGACATATGTGTTCATCCCCGCCTTCGCACTCTTCAAATCCGGCCTGATGGACGGCTGGACAGGGTGGTTCGCGATCATCGTCATCACCTTCGCATCGGCCCTCTATTTCGCCGACACGCGCATGAAAACAAAGGATAACTCCTTCTCAGGCTTCCCGGGATGCTGGAACATGCTGGTGCTGGTCATTTTTGCCTTGCAGCCGAACTTCTGGGTCTCGCTTGCACTCGTCACGGCACTCGCCATTGCCATGTTCCTGCCCCTGAAGTTCGTGCACCCGGTACGCACCGAACGCTGGCGCTTCATCACCCTGCCGACAGCCTTGGCCTGGACCTTTTTCGCAGGCTGGGCGGCCTGGGTCGATTTTCATCCACAAAGCTGGGCGCATTGGGGCCTGGTCGCCACCTCGGTCTACCTCGTGTTTGCTGGCATCGCGCAGCAGCTGTTCCCCAAGCGGGGCGCGTCGTAGCTTGCGAAGGGTGGCCTGAAAGCCCACCCTACCTGCCTGCCACATCGGGATCATCCAGCAGGTAAGGTGGGCTTTCAGGCCACCGTTGTTTGGATCAGATCAGCAGACCGGCAGCATTCTCGTGGCGGAGCAGCGCGACCTTGGTTTCGACACCGCCTGCGCCGGAAAACCCCGTCAGACCCTTGGCGCCCATGACCCGGTGGCAGGGAATGATGATCGGGATCGGATTGCCACCGCAGGCCTGCCCCACGGCCTGTGCCGGTGCGCCCAGGGATTTGGCGATATCGCCGTAGGTACAGGTATCCCCAAAGGGGATTGCGTAGATGGCATCGCAAACGGCGCGCTGAAACTCGCTGCCCTCGACCCGGAGCGGGAGATCGAATACCTCACGCTTTCCTGCAGCGTATTCCTGCATCTGCCGCACCGCTTTCTCCAGCAGTGGAGAGGTATCCTCGTGACGCGCCTGCCCCCAGCGCACAGCCGTAATGGCGCCCGCCTCCTCCACGAGAACCAGATCACCAAATTGGGTCGAGACTGACTTTTCCAACATGAGCATCATCGTGGCGCGAGACCGGTGCCACGGCAACCCGATTTCTGCGCATCTGAGCGCGGGGCAGCGGCCCGAAGACCGCTGCCCCTCCGTTGTCAGCTCATTGCCGCATCACATCGCCCACAGACCCCTGCGTGCGTATGCGCGCCGACGTCCGGAAGCACTTTCCAGCAGCGCGCGCATTTCGCTCCGTCCGCCTTCGCAAAGACCACCGCGACGCCCGGGATTTCCGGCAGGGTGAACGCGCCGTCCGGCGCCACATCACCGGTGATAGTCACCTGAGAGGTGATGCAGATATCCTCGAAGGGCAGCGCCTCGAGCGCCCCGCGCAATGTGTCATCCGCCACATGCACCACTGGTGCGGCCTCCAGCGAGGCCCCGATGACCTTGTTGGTCCGCTCCACCTCGAGCGCGGCGGTGACGACCCGGCGCGCTGCCCGCACACCGGACCATTTTGCCGCGAGTTCCGGCGCCAGCCAGCCCTTGGGCGTTTCGGGGAAGTCCTGCAAATGCACCGAACTGCCCGCATCGGCAAACCGCTCCAGCCAAACCTCTTCCATCGTGAAGACCAGCACCGGCGCCAGCCATGTGGTCAACCGGTGAAAGAGCAGATCGAGCACGGTGCGTGCAGACCGCCGCGCAACCGTATCACCGTCGCAATAAAGCGCGTCCTTGCGGATATCGAAGTAAAACGCCGACAGATCGACCGTTGCAAAGGTGAAGACCGCCTGGAAAACGCCCTGGAAATCGTATCTGGCATAGCCATCGCGTACCGTTTGGTCCAGCTCGGCCAGACGGTGCAGCACCCAGCGCTCCAACTCCGGCATCTCCGCCACATCCATCCGGTCCGCCGCGCTGAAATCGCTCAGGCTCCCCAGCATGTAGCGCATCGTGTTGCGCAGACGGCGGTAGCCATCGGCAACACCTTTGAGGATCTCCGGCCCGATCCGCTGATCAAGTGTGTAATCCGTCTGCGCCACCCAGAGCCGCAGGATGTCAGCACCATATTGCTGCACGACCTTCTCCGGCACGATGGTATTGCCCAGGGACTTGGACATCTTCATGCCCTTTTCATCCAAGGTGAAGCCATGGGTCAGCACCGCGCGATAGGGCGCATGGCCCTGCGTGCCAACCGACTGCAGCAGCGAGGAATGGAACCAGCCGCGGTGCTGGTCGGTCCCCTCCAGGTAGAGATCGGCCACCCCGTCCTCGGACCCGTCCTCGCGATCCCGCAGAGTGAACGCATGGGTAGAGCCGGAATCGAACCACACATCGAGGATATCGGTCACCTGATCATAGTCATCCGGGTTCACCACATTGCCCAGGAACCGCTCCTTTGCGCCGTCCATGTACCAGGAATCCGCTCCCTCGGCCTCAAACGCCTCGACGATGCGCGCGTTCACCTCGGCGTTGCGCAGCAGAAAATCGTCATCCGTCGGCAGTGCCCCCTTCTTGGTGAAACACGTGAGCGGCACGCCCCATGCCCGCTGACGCGACAACACCCAGTCGGGCCGTGCTTCCATCATCGAATGCAGGCGGTTACGCCCGGATTTCGGGGTCCACTGCACGTTGTCGATCTCGGTCAGGGCGCGTTCGCGGATCGTGGTGCCGTGCTGATCCTGCCCATCGCCCACCGGCTTGTCGATGGCGGCAAACCACTGCGGCGTGTTGCGGTAGATCACCGGCGCCTTGGAGCGCCAGGAATGCGGGTAGCTGTGTTTGATCTTGCCCCGCGCCAGCAACCCGCCGACCTCCGCCAGCTTGCTGATCACCGCCGCGTTGGCATCCCCTTCCTTGCCCTTGCGGTTCAGAATGAACGTGCCGCCAAAAAACGGCAGATCCGCACGGAACATGCCCTCGTCGGTCACATTGTAGGTGATCACCTGCTGGAGCATGTTCAGATCGCGGTAGAGTTCGTATTCCTCCATCCCGTGGGAGGGTGCGCAGTGCACGAAACCGGTGCCCTCCTCGTCGGTCACGAAATCCGCCGCACGGAAATCCCGGATGTCATCCCATTCACCGTCGCTGCCCTCGGCATCCTTCAACGGATGCGCCACACGGATCTGGCTCAATTCCTGCGCGGTGACATCCCGCAGGCGACGGTACATGGTCTCGTCCAGACGCGCGCGGCCCAACACGTCGGCGGCCAGCTTGTCCGCCAGCAGATACCGGTCCCCGATGCGGGCCCAGCATTCCTCCGGCCGACCCGTGATTTCGTACAAGCCGTAAGAAATATCCGGCCCGTAAACCACCGCCTTGTTGGAGGGCATGGTCCAGGGCGTGGTGGTCCAGATCACCACATAGGCTCCGTCGAGATCGGACATCGCCTGAACCTGCCCGGCGTCGCCTGATACCGCCGGGGTCGTCTCGTCGATCAGGACCTTGAATTTCACCCAGATGGTAAAGCTTTCCTTGTCGTGATACTCCACCTCCGCCTCGGCCAGCGCGGTCTTTTCCACCGGCGACCACATCACGGGCTTGGAGCCCTGATACAGGGTACCGTTCATCAGGAATTTCATGAATTCCTCGGCAATCACCCGCTCGGCGTGGAAATCCATCGTCAGATAGGGTTTTTCCCATTTGCCTGTGATCCCCAAACGCTTGAATTCGTCCCGCTGGATGTCCACCCAGCCTTCGGCGAACTTGCGGCATTCCTGCCGGAAATCAACGACATCGACGTCGTCCTTGTCCTTGCCCTTGGCGCGATACTGCTCCTCGATCTTCCACTCGATCGGCAGACCGTGACAGTCCCAGCCGGGGATATAGCGGGCGTCGAACCCCATCATCTGCTGGCTGCGCACCACCATGTCCTTGAGGGTCTTGTTGAGCGCATGCCCGATGTGCAGATGCCCGTTGGCATAGGGTGGTCCGTCATGCAGCGTAAAGGACGGCCGCCCCGGCTTTTCACGCAGCCGGTCGTAGATGCCGATCTCTTCCCAGCGCGCCAGCCATTCCGGTTCGCGCTTGGGCAGGCCCGCCCGCATCGGGAATTCGGTCTTCGGCAGGTTCAGCGTTGATTTATAGTCGGGTTTGTCAGCGGTCTCGGTGGTGTCGGCGCACATTGCGGACGTCCTTCAGGTCTCTTTTCGGAATGGTAAAGCGGTCGGTGCGAGCGGCTCAAACACCTTGGCCCGGCGTCTCATCGTCTCAGAGCGCCGGGGATGTAATTCGAATGATAATCATGCGGAAGCCATCCATGCGCGCCTTATAAGCAGAGCCGCAAGGCGCGACAAGTCCCAAGCACGACGCAGTCCCGGCAGGCAGGGAAGGTGGGCTTGCAGGCCTCGTTTGCCTCATCCGTTTACATGTGCCCAGGCCGCCGACATCACCACTGACCCTTCGCCAACCGCCGACGCCACGCGTTTGACGGAGCCCGCCCGCACGTCCCCCACGGCAAAGACGCCGGGGCATGAGGTTTCATACTGTGTCCGCCCACCGGCATCCGTGCCCGTCAGAACGAAGCCCTTCTCGTCCAGCTTGATCAACCCCGACAGCCAGCCGGTATTCGGTGCGGCACCGACCATGACGAACAGCGCGCCGGTCCGCAGATCCCAGTCCTGCCCGGACGTGTTGTCACAGATGGTGATCTTTTCCAACGTTTCCTCCCCATGCAACGCGGTGACTTCGGTGCGGGTATGGATGGTGATGCGCGGATGGGTGGTGAGGCGCTGCACGAGATAGTCCGACATGGATGAGGCCAGCGACGCCCCGCGCACCAGCAGGTGCACGTGGCGCGTGGTGCGCGCCAGGAACATCGCCGCCTGCCCGGCGGAGTTGCCGCCGCCGATCACGGCCACCTCGGTATCCCGGCAATAACGCGATTCAACCTCCGTCGCCGCATAGTAGACGCCCGCACCTTCGAAGTCCTTCAAACCCTCCAGCGGCAGACGCCGGTACTGTACGCCGGTTGCGACGATCAGCGCCTTGGCACTCACCTCCTGCCCGTCATCCAGCGTCGCATGAAACCATTTCTCGTCGCATTGCCGCAACGCGGATGCGCGCCGGGGTACGGAAAACTTGGTGCCGAATTTCATCGCCTGCACCTCGCCGCGCCCCACCAGATCGCCCCCCGAAATACCCGTCGGGAAGCCCATGTAATTCTCGATGCGGCTCGACGTGCCCGCCTGCCCGCCCACGGCCATGTCCTCCAGCACCAGCGCACGCAGCCCCTCGGCCCCGGCATAGACGCCGGCAGCCACACCCGCGGGGCCTCCCCCCACGATCAGCACATCGAAACTGGCGTCGTCCTCGGTCTCCAGATGCAGCCCCAGCATCTGCGCCACCCCGCGCGGCGTTGGCGGGTCGATCTTGCGCTCACGGCCGAAAATCACCCCCGGCTGCGCCGCGCCAATCCCGCATTGGGCAGCCAGATTGACCGCTTCCTCCGATGTCACCTCGATCTCGCGAAAGGGGATGCGGTTGCGCGCCGCAAAGCTCGCCACATGACGGATATCGCGGCTGATCTCCGAGCCGATCAGCGTCAGCGCCGAATCCGACTGTTCCACCGCCCGCCTGCGCCGCGCCGCCAGCACCGTCACGATGATGTCGCTCATCTCCGGCATGTCCGACATCATCTGCAACATGTCCTCGCGCGGCACGCAGAGCAGCGTGCTGTCCACCACCGCGCGGGCGCCGGCCAGCGAGACACCGCCCGACAGGAATTGCAGGTCTCCAAAGAACTGGCCCGGACCCAGCGTGGCATTGCCCATGCGCTGCATGGGCAGAGGATCGACGGCCTCGACCTCGCCCTCGATGACGTAGTGAAACTCCGCCGAGGCCGCGCCCGGTTCCTGGATCATCTGGCCGGCCTTCTTGTCGCTGACGATACCTTTCTTGCGCATCGCTGCGACATGTTCAGGTTCCAGCGGCCTGCGCACCATGGTGGCAAGGTCAGCGGCAAAACTTTCCATTCAGACGTCTCCCATAAACCCCGTTCTGCCCCTGGCAGTTCAGGATTTGGACGATCCGAACAACCCGCTGAGGCTCTTCTTGATGATATCGCGCACTTTCGGCTTTTTTCCAGCCGCAAAGGGCAAGGGACGGCAGACTTCCATCGCGGCCACCCCGACACGGGCCGTGAGCGCGCCATTGACCAGCCCTTCGCCAAAGCGGCGCGACAGCTTGCCCAGGATGGAGCCGCCGAGCACGGGCTCCAGCAGGTCATCGCCCACGGCAACCGCCCCGGTTGCCACCAGATGCGCCATCACCGCCCGAGTCAATCGCCAGCCGCCCAGAACCCCCGACCGTCCGCCATAGACCTCGGCAATGCGGCGGATCATGCGCAGATTGGCGGTGAGTGCTGCGGCCACATCCGCCAGTGCCAGTGGCACCAGCGCCGTCACCGTCGCCACCTGCCGCGCCGCAGCCTCGACCTCGCGCTGTGCCGCGCTGTCGAGCGGCCCGAGCACCTCGCGATCCGCCAGCATCAGCAGGCTCGCCGCATCCATCTGGTCCGCGCGCAGCTCCGCCAGCCTGTCGCGCCCCCACCGCGTATCCTCGCGCCCCTTGTAGAGCGCCACCAGACGATCGGTGACCGCCTGTGCCGCGCGCAGGTCGTCATCGGCCAGCGCGGTATCGGCGGCACGGCGCAAACCGTCAATCCGCCCTAGCCTGCCCAAGGCGGCGATCTCGCGCAGCGCCAGGGCCAGAAGCACCGATATGAATGCGGCAAACAGGCCGGTAATGCCCCAGCCCAGGATCGGGTTACGGTCGATGAGCGCTGTGGCAAAATCCCACGCGGCAAGGGTGACCACCGCGGTGATCAGCGCAAGCCCCAGCGACCAGACCCAGCGCAGCAGCCGCGACGGTTTGCGCGCGGCAATCCCGGCGGCCGACTGCATCGCCTGCCCCGCGGGCAGCGACACCGCGTCCTCCGGGACCGGCGGCGCATCCACCACGGTTACATCAGGTTTTTCCGCGTCGTCTAATTCGATCAGGACGGGGCCGCGCGCCATCAGAACGCGCCTTTGGCCCACTCGAACCGGATGTCCGGCAGGCCCGCATCGTTCTCGCTGCCGTCGGTCCGGGCGGTCTCGATAAAGCCGCGCAGCCCGTAAAACCGGGTCGCCGAGGAATTCGCCTGATAACTCCAGAGCGCCAGCTTGTCCGTCTCCGCCTTCGCATCGTCGAGCAAGGCCGTGCCGACGCCGTTGTCCTGCGCATCGGGCAGCACGTAGAGCGCGTGGATTTCCTCTTCCCAACGGGCGATGAACCCTACGACCTTCCCATCCCGCTTGGCCACCCGGACCCAGCCGGCCTCGATCATGTCACCGGCATACATGATCTCCTCGGCAGCGGAATGCAGCCGGGGCAACCAGGGCATGGAGTCGTTGGAGACCGACAGGATATGACCCACCGCACCGGCATCCAGCGTGCGGGCGGCGGAAATGGTGATCGTGCTCATAGCCTATCCCCTAAAAGGAATTGGGCTGCCTTATCAAGCCGGATATGCGGCGGACCATCGCCGGGACGCAAACTTAGCGGCGAAGGTGCGAAATTCATCACACGGTAGTCCTCGTCCAGCCAGCTCTGCGCCCCTTCACGCGCGGGGGTCAGCAGATGGCTTGGATCTTCCGGCAATGCCCCGGGATAAAACGCCGCCTGTTTGCCGGTGTCGAGCAGCGTGCCGCGCACGACATCCAGCGCACGCCCGTCATGGGTCACGGTATCCTCGGTCGTGGCCCGCAGCGAGGCGATGGACATCGCCGCCGTTTCCGCACCTGCGAACCGGGCACGGTCCACCGCGCCGCGTACCAGCGCCTCGATGATCGCGGTCAGCTTCCCGTGTTGCCGGTGATGCAGATGATCCGCCTTGCTGGCAGCAAAAAGGATCTTCTCCACCCGCTTGCCTTGAAAGAGCTGCGTCAGGAAGGCGTTCTGTCCGGGCCGGAATGCCCCGAGGATATCCGCCATCGCACCGCGCATATCCTCCACGGCGCGCGGGCCCTTGTGGATTGCACCCAGGGCATCCACCAGCACCACCTGCCGGTCGATGCGGGCGAAATGGTCGCGAAAGAACGGGCGCACGACTTCCCGTTTGTAGGCCTCGTAGCGGCGGTTCATTTCCCGCAGCAGGGATTTGCGCGGCCCGGTGCCCGTCCCCGGCAAGGGGGCAAAGGTCAGCACGGGCGAGCCTGCCAGATCGCCGGGCAGCAGGAAGCGCCCGGGTGTGCAGTCATAATAGCCATCCGCGCGCGCGGCATGGAGATACTCCGTGAAACGCTCGGCAAGCGCCTTGGCCTGCGGCTCCTCCAGCGCCGCCTCGGGGTCGGTTTCGGCGACAAGCGCCCGGAACGGCGCCGCCTGCTCGCGGGTTTCAAGGCGGGCCAGCACACCCGCGGACCACGTCGCGTAATCCTTGTCCAGCAGCGCGAGATCGAGCAGCCACTCTCCCGGATAATCGACGATATCGACGTGGATCGTGCGCGGTCCCTGCAGCCCGGACAGCAACCCGGCGCGCCGCACCCGCAGGGACAGGCGCAATTCGGAAATGGCGCGCGTGCTTTCCGGCCACGAAGGCTCCCGTGCCGTCAACTGCGCCAGATGGCTTTCAAAGTCGAACCGTGGCACCGTGTCATCCGGCTGGGGCTGCAGGAACGCGGCCTCGATCCGCCCCTCTGAGGCGGCGACCAGATGCGGCATCCGCCCCCGGTCCAGCAGGTTGGCAATGAGCGACGTGATAAAGACGGTCTTGCCCGACCGCGCAAGGCCGGTCACACCTACGCGGATCACCGGCTCGAACAGGGTCTCGGTGACCGTGTCCTGAACGGTCTCGATCTGGCGCAGCACCGTATCGGCGAGTGAAGTAATGACCAAAGCCTGCCTGCCCCGTGGTTTTCGTTTTCCCACACATAAGCCCTGGCGCGCTGGCGTGCCAGAGCCTTGAAAGCCATTTGACGCTGGCGATCCCGCACGCTAGGGGCTGCGCCATGCCACGCTACGCCCTGAAAGTCGAATACCACGGAGCCCCCTTTGCCGGCTGGCAGCGTCAGGCCGATCAGGCGACGGTGCAGGGCGCGCTGGAGGCAGCCCTTGCCCGGCTGGAACCGGGGCCGCATACCATCGCCGCCGCCGGGCGCACCGATGCGGGCGTGCATGCGTTGGGACAGGTCGCCCAGTGCGACATGGTCGCGGCATGGGATCCGTTCCGCCTGTCAGAGGCACTGAACCATCACCTCAAGCCCGACCCGGTGGCCATCGTCGGATGCGTCGCGGTGCCGGACGACTGGCATGCGCGGTTCTCGGCGCTCGAACGGCAATATCTCTTCCGGCTGCTGATGCGCCGCGCGCCCGCGACACATCAGGACGGGCTGGTCTGGCAGGTCAAACACCGTTTGGACATCGCGGCGATGCAGGCAGCGGCGGCGCATCTGGTCGGGCGGCACGATTTCACCACCTTCCGCTCCACCATCTGTCAGGCGGACAGCCCGGTCAAAACCCTGGACCGTCTGGACGTGACGCTGGTGGACACCCGGCACGGGCCAGAAGTGCATTTCGACGTGCGGGCCCGTTCGTTCCTGCACAATCAGGTGCGCAGCTTCGTCGGCACGCTGGAACGTGTCGGCGCGGGCTCGTGGTCACCCGATCAGGTTGCCACCGCCCTGTCGGCGCGGGACCGCGCGGCCTGCGGGCCGGTCTGCCCGCCGCAGGGGCTCTATCTTGCACATGTGCGCTACGATCCGGACCCTTTCGCGCTGCAAAAACAGGTGTGACGCCCCCCCGCGGTCAGTCGTTGTCGGTCAACCCCGCCCCTGCGCCCGCCCGCCGCGACGCATCGCTTTCCGGCACGAAGGTGCGTGCGGCCAGTTCCGTCATCCGCGCCATCAGCCCGTCGCATTCCGCTGCCCTGACGAGCGGCAGGGAGCGGGCGGGGGCGGTCAGGTCGAGCGTGACGCCCAGGCTGGTTTCGGACATCGCGTTCACACGACATCCGTGCGGCAAGGTGTCCAGATAGCTCTGCGCGAGCGTGGGCAGACCGGCAGTCGCCATCTCGACCGTGCAGGTCCGGGTCTCTCCTGCGCTCAGCAACAGGCTCTGCAGCTGCAGCGGAAAATCCATGATCAGCCCGCCCGGCAGATGGTCCAGCGCTTGCGCGAGATCTGCAGCGGCCCGGCCCTGTCCCAGATGCAGCGCCGCCGCCTCGCCAAAGAGGGCGGCCTGGGCCGCGGGCGCTCCGGCACCGCGCGCGGCCTTGGTGGCCAGCGCCAGCACCTCGGCCCGCGACCAACTCATGCGCCGAAGACCGGCAGCCACCAGTCATCCCCGCGCGCGCTCAGCTCATCCGCCAGCGGCGCGCCCTGACAGAGGGTGATCCGGGTCCAGCGATCCGACTTCGGATCAAACTTCGACGCGCCGAAAAACGACAGCTTGCAGCGCAGCATGTCGATGGGCAGGCAGCTTTCACCAATCAGGTTGTCGCGGATTTCCGCGTAAGGGTACCGATCCGCCATCGCGGCCCGCTCTGCCGCCAGCAGATGCTGCGGATGATCCTGCAAAAACCGCATCAGCGAAACCGCGGCGGCTGGCAGATCGGCGTGCAGCGCCTTGATCCGCCGTCCGATATCCAGCGGGCTTTCCAGCGCAGCCCCCTCTTCGGCAAAGCGATCACCCAGCCGGGGCTCCTGCTTGGCCGCGCTCACGTACCAGAACTGGCGACAGGCCTCGGCCGCTTCGTACTGCGGGGCAAGCGCCCAGCCAAACGAACGCTCCACAACCGCGCGCAGAGCTTCGGTGTTGGCCAGGGGCAGCGACAGCGCGCCACAGGGATCCGCCATGCATTCGCTCAACCCGTCGACCAGATCGGGGAACACCTCGATGACCAGCGCGACGGTCAGTTCCTGCAGGTCTTCGGAGTGCTGCAGCGAGCGCTCGATCAGCCGGTCCACCGCCCGCGCGCGACCAAGCTCTTCCGGTGTCAGCCCGGCACGGAACAGATGCCAGTCGGCCCGCAACCGGTCGATGCGTGCCTGATGCGCCGGGTCCGGCACGTGCCACTGATCGAGATGGTTCCCGGCGCGTGTGGCCAGCGCCATCAGCCGCGTTCGCGCAGCATCGTCAAGCTGGCGCACCGCGCGCACCCGCGCCAGCGCCGTCTCCCGCGCCAGCATCCAGTTGTTCAGCAGCACCGGGTGGGTGACCAGAAAGGGCGCCATGCCCAGCCCGGTGGAATTGCCGATGCCAAGATGCCGCTTGAGATCCCGGTCGAGCCGGCCCTGCCCCACATGTTCAACCAGATCATGGGTAAAATGCCGGATCAGCCAGACCGTCAGCATCTCGGCCATGAACGGCCCGGACAGCCCCGGCCGGGTGTCGATGCAGGCGCGGTCCGCAATCCCGAACTTGCCGTTGCCGTAGACCGCCGTTGTCCGCATCAGATAGCCGATGTCCTGCACCATCTGCTGATCGGGCTGCTCCCCGGCACGCAACCGCTCCACCACATGGGCAAAGAGACGCACCGATTTGTTGGCACGGCTCAGCACCAGATCGCGCTCGGTAAAGCGCGCGGCCTCCTGACGGGGGGCCGCGGCGCAGATGCGTGCAATCTCCTCCGCATCCGGGACACCGTCATAGAGCACGTAGGAGCTGTCCCAGGCGGTGGCAATCACCCGGTCGGTGCGCGCCGCGGGGTCAAGCGCGGTGGAGACCGCAACCAGCGAATAGCTATATCCGCCCAGCTCAATGCAGTAGACCGCATGCCCATAGCCTTCGGTGCAGATCTGCCAGACATGCCGCCTGACCTCCGCCCCGTCGCTGGCCAGAAACCGCGTCAATGTGCGCAGAAACGCCAGCCGCGTCGGGAACATCGATCCCATCCGGCTCAGCCGCATCACCGTATCGGGCGGGCGCAGCGGCTCCTGGGGCGGGGCGACGAAATCCTTCATAGCGGGCCAAAGCTTTCGGAATAAAACCGATGCCAATTGCCGCCCATGAGCCCGTCGACCTCCGAACGGCTCAGCCCCTGATCCAGCAACCCTTTGCGAATATTGGCAAAATCAAGATTACCCGCGAACCACTCCGGCATTGGTGGAAAGCCCGCATTCTGGGCGGATCCTTCCCCGTAGTCGATCACCTTCGACCAGCGCCCGACCCGCATCCATTCGACCACGCTGTCGGGCTGATCCTGGCAGAGGTCCGATCCAAGGCCCAGATGCTCTGCCCCGTATCGTCGGGCGGCTTCGGCGATCATCGCGCAAAAGGCCTCCAGCGTGCAGGTGCTGCCGCCTGCCAGATGATGCGGATAGATCGAAAACCCCAGCATGCCGCCCGCCTCGGTCAGCGCGCTCAGCACCCGATCCGACTTGTTGCGCAATGCGGCGTGCCACCAATGCGGATTGGCGTGGGTGATGGCAATCGGTCGGCTTGAATGGTCGATTGCCTCCAGTGTCGAGCGTTCGGCGGAATGCGACATATCCACCACCATGCCCACCCGGTTCATCTCGGTCACGACCTGTTTGCCCATGCGGGTCAGGCCGGTGTCTTCCTTCTCATAACAGCCCGTGGCGAGCAGCGACTGGTTGTTATAGGTCAGCTGCATGAAGCGAATGCCGAGCTGGTGGCAAATCTCCACAAGGCCGATGTCGTCTTCGATCGGGCTGGGATTCTGGAATCCAAAGAAGATCGCGGTGCGTCCGCTTTCCTGCGCGCGCACCACATCCGCGCCGGTTGTGCCCTTGAAGATCAGCTCCGGATGGTCCTCGAACCAGCGGTTCCAGCGTTCGAGGTTCAGCACCATCTCGCGAAAGCTCTCGTGGTAGGCGATGGTCACATGCACAGCATCCACAGCGCCCTCCCGCATCTCCTCGAAGATGCGCGGGGAGAATTGAGCATACTGAAGGTTGTCGATCACGGGCGCAGGCATGCCTGCACTCTGGGAGAGATTGACAGCCACCTCAATTCAAAAAGCGACTTGCATCACGTCCAAGCGACACGCTTTTGCGCCGTTTTGCGATAGACTGACTTGTCTTTTCTCAATAAAAAACTTGAACAATCCCCAGATATGGCGTGATTGTTTCTATTTTCTATATAACAAGTCCTAATTACACACAAGACGCAGCCCCAAGACCATCTCCCGTGGCCCCGCTGGATTCAACACACATCCTGCGGGAGAAACACAGCGAGTCGGGACAAGGCCCGACCCGCTGGGCACTCGTTACGCAACTCCCCAGGTACTGGTTAAACCGTGGCACAGCCCGTGGTGCGGCGGCTGGCGTTAACGGTTTCTTAACGTTTGAACGGCGCTGCCGGTTCCATCCCACTGTCGCAATACATCCGCGGGATACCGCCAAGCCGGCGGATCGGCGCAAGGTGCTGTCACCGGAGGTTCGATCACCCGGGCGACACCCAATCCACAGAGCCCGAGGCGGGGGGTCAGATCTTCTCTTGCGTGTGTTTGCGCAGCTCGGCCCGCGCCACCTGCCGCCGGTGCACCGCATCCGGCCCGTCGGCGAAGCGCAACGCCCGCTGCCAGGTCCAGGCCATGGCCAGCGGCGTGTCCTGGCTGATGCCCTGCCCGCCGTGCATCTGCATCGCCTCGTCGAGCACTTTCAGCGCCATTCGGGGTGCGACCACCTTGATCTGAGAAATCCACGGCGCCGCCGCCCGCGCATCGCCCTGATCCATCATCCAGGCCGCCTTGAGGCACAAGAGCCGCGCCATCTCGATCTCCATCCGGCACTCGGCGATGATGTCGAAATTCGCACCCAGCTGCGCGAGCGGCTTGCCAAAGGCCTCCTTGCGCAGCGACCTCTGGCAGAGAAGCTCCAGCGCCGCCTCCGCCGTCCCCACCGAGCGCCTGCAATGATGGATGCGCCCCGGCCCCATCCGCCCTTGGTCTATCTCAAAGCCGCGCCCTTCGCCCAGCAGCATATTCTCCGCCGACACGCGCACATCGTTGAACCGGATGTGCATATGCCCATGCGGCGCATCGTCATGTCCAAAGACCATCATGGGCCGCAGGATCTCGATCCCGGGCGTCTTCGCATCCACCACGATCATCGAATGCCGCTTGTGCTTCGGCGCATCCTCATCGCCCGTGCGCACCATGACGATATAGACCGCACAGCGCGGGTCCCCCGCCCCGCTGGCCCAGTATTTCTCGCCATTCAGCACATACTCATCGCCGTCTCGCATGCAGAACATCGCGATGTTGGTGGCATCCGACGAGGCCACCTCCGGCTCCGTCATCAGATAGGCGGAGCGGATCTCGCCCTCCAGCAGCGGCGCCAGCCACCGCGCCTTCATCGCCTCCGTCCCGTAGCGCTCGAAGACCTCCATGTTGCCCGTGTCCGGGGCCGAGCAATTGAACACCTCCGCCCCCAGCGGCGTGCGCCCCATTTCCTCGGCAAAATACGCATACTCAACGGTCGAAAGCCCAACGCCCCGCGCGCTATCCGTCAGCCAGAAATTCCACAGCCCCGCCGCCTTGGCCCGGGCTTTCAACCCTTCAAGGATCTCCGCCTGCCGGTCGGTATAGGCCCAGCGGTCCCCCTTGCCGATCTCCGCATGATACTCGGCCTCCAGCGGCATGACCTCGTCGCGGATCATCGTCGCCACGCGGTCCAGCAGGGCGCGGGTCTCGTCGCGCATCCCAAAATTCATCTCCATCGCCCGCACCTCCCTGATCCGCAATCGGGGCTTTCCCCGCGCGCGCAGAGTTGCTTAGATCACGGGGAGATGTCCATGGGTCATCAGGGAGTCCGCGCGATGCACAGCTACGACCCGACAGAGCTGGAACGCTACCTCGCCGCGCATGTCGCAGGGTTCACGACTCTCGACAGCATCGACAAATTCACCGATGGGCAGTCGAATCCCACCTACAGGATCACCAGCGGCACCCGCGCCTATGTGCTTCGCGCCAAGCCCCCGGGGAACCTGCTGAAATCCGCCCATGCGGTGGACCGCGAATTCCGCGTGATGCAGTCGCTGGCCGCGACGGATGTGCCGGTGCCGCAGGTCTTTCACCTCTCCGATGATGAGAGCCCGATGGGCCCGCAGTTCATGGTGATGGAGATGGTGCAGGGCCGCATCTTCTGGGATCCGGCCTTGCCCGAGCTCGACCGCGCCGCCCGGACGCGCGTCTACGATGCGATGAATGCGACCCTTGCCGCGCTGCACCAGGTCGATCCCGCCGCCGCGGGTCTTGCCGATTACGGCAAGCCGGGCAATTACTTCGCCCGCCAGCGCGCCCGCTGGTCAGGCCAGTACACCCAGACGGCGACCGACCCGCTGCCCGACGCCGACTGGCTGATGGCCTGGCTGGAGGATCACATGGTCGCCGATGACGGGGCGGCCAGCATCGTGCACGGCGATTTCCGCATCGACAACATGATTTTCGCGCCGGACCGCGAAGAGGTGGTGGCACTGCTGGACTGGGAGCTCAGCACCCTCGGCCACCCGCTGGCCGATCTGGCCTATCAATGCATGCACTGGCGCCTGCCGCACGCGGGCCACTTCCGGGGTCTCGGCGGGGTTGATCGCGCCGCCCTCGGCCTGCCGGATGAAGGGAGCTATGTGGCTGACTACTGCGCCCGTCGCGGCCTTGCACCCCCCGAAAACTGGACGTTCTACGTGGTCTTTTCCTACTTTCGCCTGCTGGCCATCCTGCAAGGCGTGCTGAAACGCGGGATCGATGGCAATGCCTCGAACCCCAAGGATACCGACCGCCTGCGCGATGTCATCGCGCTCATGGCGCACGACGCCCGCTGTCTTGCCGAGGAGACCTAACCCCATGAAAGAAATAGAATACTTCTATGCCTGCCACTCCGTCTTTGCCTATCTCGGCGCCTGGCGGCTGGCCGAGATCGCCGCGGAACACAAGGCACAGGTCATCCACCGCCCCATTGACCTCAACCCCGTGATCGCCGCCGCCGGCAGCGCACCTTTCAACGCCCGCTCAAAGACCCACAGCCACTACTTCTTCGGGCGCGAGATCACCCGCTGGGCCGAATACCGCGAGCTGCCCTGGATCATGCGCCGCCCCACCCATCACGAAAATCCGCTGGCCCTGGGCAATGGTGCCATCATCGCCGCGCAAGAGATGGGCTGGGATGTGGATGCGCTCAGCCGCGCGCTGCTGCAGGCCCATTGGCGCGACGATGCGGACCCGGCGGATGCCGCCACCATCGCGGCCATCGCGGAGGGTCTGGGCATGGATGGCACCGCCCTTGTCGACGCCGCACAAAGCGCGGCGATCCAAGCCCGGCACGACGCCAACACCGAAGACGCCATTGCACGCCATGTGCTGGGCTCGCCCACCTATTTCGTGGAGGGAGACATGTTCTACGGGCAGGACCGGCTGGAGATGGTGGCGCGCGCGCTGGTCAAACCCTTCGCGCGGCTGACACCGGACAAAGCTTGACGCAGCTGCCTGCACATGGTCCTCACTCTCTGACGAGGGAGGCTGCCATGACGACTCAGTATCAGAGCTATGACGTGATCATCGTGGGCGGTGCCATCTATGGCTCCAGCGTCGCATGGTGGCTCACCCGGATGCCCGGCTTTCAGGGCCGTGTCCTCGTGGTGGAAAAGGACCCCACCTACGAACAGGCCGCCACCAGTCTCACCAACAGCTGCATCCGCCAGCAGTTCTCCAATGAAACCAACATCCGCATCTCGCAATTCGGCGCGGAATTCATCAAGAATTTCCGCCGCTTCATGGGCGACGATCCGGATGTGCCCGCGCTCGTGCTGCAGAGCTATGGCTACATGTATCTGGCCGATACACCCGCGTTTGCCGCAGCCCTGCGGGACAGCCAGCAGGTGCAGGCGCGCCTCGGCGCGGGAACACGCCACCTCACCCGCGACGACATCGCCGCCGAATACCCGTTCTACATGCTGGATGATATTCTCGGCGCCAACCACAACCCCATCGACGAAGGCTATTTCGACGGCGGCACCATGTTCGACTGGTTCAAGCGCATGGCGCGGAAAAACGGCGTGGAATACGTGACGGACGAGGTTGTCGAGATGACGCGCAGGGGCAACCGGATCACCTCTGTGACATTGAAAACGGGCGGAGAGGTGGCCTGCGGCACCTGCGTGAATGCTTCCGGCACACGCGGCGCGCTGACCGCGCGGATGGCGGGGCTGGACATCCCGATCGAGCCGCGCAAGCGCTATACCTACATCTTCGACGCCGCCCACCCGCTCGACCGGGACCTGCCGCTCACCATCGACCCCTCGGGCGTGCATATGCGCAGCGACGGGCGTTATTATCTTGCAGGCGGGCCGCCGGATGACGATCCCGCCGTCGCGCACGACGATTTTGCCGCCGACCATTCCCTCTGGGAGGAGAAGTTCTGGCCCGTCATCGCCACCCGCATCCCGCAATTCGAAGAAATCAAGGTGATCAACATGTGGGTCGGGCACTACGATTTTAACACGCTGGAGCAGAACGCCATCCTCGGGCCGCACCCGGAGGTGGAGAACTTCATGTTCTGTAACGGCTTCTCCGGCCACGGTCTGCAGCAATCGCCCGCGCTCGGCCGCGGGCTGGCCGAACATATCGCCTATGGTGCCTACCGCAGCCTCGACCTCACCCCCTTCTCGGTGGAACGCGTGCTCAAAGGCGAAAGATTTTTGGAAAAAGCCGTGATCTGACGGCAGGAAAGGAAGACTATGAAACTGGTTTTGACAGGGGCCGCGGGCCGCTTGGGCTCCTATTTGCGCGAACCGCTCGCCGCGATGTGCGACACGTTGGTCAGCACCGACATCGCCGGGGACATCGGCAAGCTCTACGATGGCGAGACCTATGTGCAGGCGGATCTGGCGCAGATGGATCAGATCGCCCCCGTGCTCGAAGGCGCGGATATGGTCATCCACTTCGGCGCCATCGTCGATGAAAAACCCTTCGAGGAATTGCTCGGCCCCAATTTCGTGGGCTCCTACAACATCTGGGAAGCGGGCTACAAAGCCGGTGTCAAACGCATCGTCTACGCTTCCTCGATCCATGCCGTGGGCATGCATCTGAAGTCGGACTTCATCGGCACCGATGCCGAGCACCGTCCCGACACTTTCTACGGCCTCGCCAAATGCTTCACCGAGGATCTGGGGCGCATGTACTGGGACAAACGCGGGCTGGAATCGGTGCACCTGCGCATCCTCTCCTGCGCTCAGGTCAACAACACCCGCGCCCTGGGCTCGTGGCTCAGCTACGATGACCTGATCCAGCTGGTGACCCGCGCCATCGACACGCCCTCGGTGGGCTTTGCCATCATCTACGGCGTGTCGAACAACGACCGCGCCCCGGTGGATAACGCCAAGGCCTCCTTCCTCGGCTACCGCCCCAAGGACAACGCCGAAGACTTCGCGGCCGAGGTCTTGGCCGAGGCACCGCCGGTCGATCTTTCCGACCCGGGTCAGATGTGCCACGGCGGTCCCTTCTCCTCGGTCGATCTGGGGCAGAGCGGGCTCGCGCAGATGAACATCGTCAACGACAAGAAAGAAACCTGACGGCCGACCACGGCCGGGCCGTCAAGACAAGGCCCTGCCCCGACAAGTGCGCCGGATCACCGGTCCCCGGCGCACCGTCCGCCCGCGCGACGGCTTCTTAACCGCATAAACGCTATCCTGCGTGACCACATCCGCGGAGATCTGCAGATGTGTGCCTGTTGTGCAGGCCCGCCCCATGGCAGCAGAAGGACCGCGGATCATGCCAGTCGATGTCAAAACTGGCAGCAGCCCCCTGATCATCTCGATCCCCCACGCCGGGACAAAGATGGCGCGGGCGATCACACAGCGGCTCAGCGCCAGCGGGCGCAGGCTGCGCGACACCGACTGGCATATCGACCGGCTGCACAGCGACCTTGTGCAGGATGTGACGGTCGTGCGCGCCCGGTTTCACCGCTACATCTGCGACGCGGACTGCAATCCCCACGAAAACGGCGGGTTGAACGTGGCCGCACTGGTCCCGATGCTGGATCAGGACGGACACCTGATCTGGGACCATCCCCCCGACAAGCTTGAAATGGCGAGCTGGCGCTCCGCCTTTCACGCGCCCTACCACGCGACACTGGCCACACAGATTGCGCGGGTGCGGGCGAGACACGGCTTTGCCGTGCTCTACGACTGTCAGGCCACCCGCTCCGAAGTGCCCACCCTCTTCAGCGGTGTGGCGCCGGACTTCGGCATCGACACCTGTATGGGGGCGACATGCGACCATAAACTGGCCGCCCATGTTGCCGGGATCTGCCTGGATGCCGGGGAGTACAGCAGCACCATCAACACGCGGCCACGCCGCGGATGGACAGTACAGCGCTACGGTCGGCCCGGCAGCGGCGTACATGCCCTGCAGATGCGCCTTTCCCTTGCGACCTACCTGACGGCGGAAGCGGAACCCTGGCTCTATGACGACAGGAAAGCCGCACCGATGCGCGAGGTTCTGACCGAGGTTCTGACCTATATGAAGGGCTGGCAACCAGAACATGCATATTCAAATAATTAATTTATTACAGAATATTAAATATCAAAGCTGATGCATCACTTGAGCTTCAGGCATAGAGCTCCTTCAGCATCGGGCGTCTCAGGGCCACCAGGTCCTGTGCTTCTGCCTTGCGGCCCTGCCGCATCAGGCAGGCAAGCAGGCTATGCTCCACCAGATCGCGCTGCGCCCGGCTGCCGCCGATCCGGGCGGTATCGGCCATCGCGCTCTTCAGGTGCACCGCCGCCTCGGCCCAGTTCTGCCGGGCCATCTCCTGAAACCCGTTGGCAAGGCGGGGCACCAGATCCGCGGCAGGCCCCGCGGGGGCGGTGACGATCTGCGCCAGCGCCGCGCTCTCCCCCGCCATCGCATGGGCCACCGCGGCATGCATGTCGACAAAGGCGTTGCCCGTCGCCGGGAAGGCTTTGGCGGCAAAGCGGCTGATCGCTTCCCAGCGGGCCGTGGGCACCGTCACGCCTGCCAATTCGGCCCGGTGCAGCAAGGAGGCGGTATCGACAAGCACGCTGAGCGGCGCGCCGCCCGAGGCAGCCTCGGGCGTGACCGCCTCGTCAAACAGGGCCCACATGGCCGCCAGATCGCCGATCTGCAGGGTCCACAGCGCCTGATGCCAGCTCAGATGGCCATGCATTACACCCGCCTTTGAATACCCCCGCAGCCACTCCTGCAAAAAGGCGATGCCCTCCGTCACCTCCCCCGCCTCGTAGGAGATATGACTGCGCACATGGGCGGCATGGGCGTTCAGCGGATTGGCCGCCAGCGACTGGTCGATCAGCTGTCCCGCCTCGTCCAGCCGGCCAACCTCGCAGAGGGCAAAGGCATATTGGCTTTGCAGCCACCAGTCCGCACCGTAATGCGGCCGCAGCATGGACAGAAAGGCCAGCGTTTCCGCCTCGCGCCCCGGCTGGCCCGAAAACCCGATCAGCCCGTAGATCGAAGAGCTGGTCTGCGCCACCAGGGCGTCGCGGGGAAAGCGGGCAAGATGCGCATAGACCGCACGCAGCGCCGTGGCCCCCTGACCGGCGCTGATCAGCTGCAGGATATCGATCTGCGACGCTTCCCGTTCGGTGATGCCATCGGTCAGCACCGCGGCGCTGGCGAGCGCCGCTGTCGCGCCCGCACCATCCCCGATGACCTGGCGCGCCCGCGCCAGCCCGGCATGGGCCGCGGCAAACCCCGGATCGGCATCGATGGCCGCCTGAAAGGCGCTGTCGATCTCCGGCAGCCCGGCCAGCAGGCGGTCCAGCCCGATGTGAAAATGATCTGCCGCCGCGGCTGAGTGCGTGCTCAGCGCATTGTCGTACTGGTCCCTGAACATCCCTGTCCCCCAACAGCTCTGCCCAGAGTGTTAGGCCGGCTTGGCGCTCAGGACAACTGTTGCGCGCCGATCTTGAGGTTGCGCAGGGTGAACCCCCAGAACCGCGCGGACAGCAACACGCTGGCAAGACCCAGCCCCACGACCAGCCCCAGCCAGACACCGATTCCGCGTAAATCCAGAACGAATCCAAAGAGATAAGAGCAGGGAATGCCCACCACCCAATAGCTCAGCGCGGCACAGATCATCGGCACCCGCGTATCCTGTACGCCGCGCAGCAGGCCCAGCGCGATGACCTGTGCCCCATCGACCAGCTGGAACAGCGCGGCCATGGCCAGCAGCCCGGTGCCGATGACCAGAATCTCCAGCCGCTGCGGTTCACCCTCTTTCATGAAAAAGGAAATCAGCGGTTCCGGCAGCACCAGGAACAGGACAATGGTCGCACCGGCAAAGGCCAGGGACATCCCGGTGACCATCAGCGCCCCCTTTTCCATATGCGCCGGATCGTGCCGGCCATAGGCGTTGCCCGCTCGGATGGTGGCGACGTTGCTCAGCCCCATGTGGATCATGAAGGTGATGGAGGCGAGTTGCACCGCGATCCCGTGAGCAGCGAGCGGCACCGTGCCCAGCCACCCCATCATCATCGCCGAGGCGGCAAAGAGCCCCACTTCGCTCAGACCGGTGAGCCCGATTGGCCAGCCCAGCCGGAACACCCGCGCCAGCATCTGCCAGTCCGAGCGCCAGAGCCGCTGAAAAAGCGCATGCTCCGGCCGCACCAGCGCGGCATAGGCCGTCCCCCCCACCAGCCCGACCACCTGCGTGACGACCGACGCGATGGCCGCCCCGGTGATGCCCAGCTCCGGCGCGCCCCAGTTGCCAAAGATCAGCGCGTAGTTGATCAGCCCGTTGACCACCGCGCTCAGCACCGTGATCCAGAGCACGATCTGGGTGCGCTCCAGCGCAGCCAGGTAGGACTTCAGCACCATCACCAGCAGCGCCGGCACGATGCCGAAACCCGCAACCGACAGGTAAGCACTGGCATCCTGGGCAACCCGCTCCCCCTGCCCAAGCGCGCGCAGCAGCGGCTCCGACCAGATCATGACCGGCAGGGCCAGAAGCGCGAAGCCGAGGCTCAGCCAGAGCCCCATGCGCGTGGCCCGGCGCAGCCCGATCTCATCCCCTTCCGCATCGAAGGACGCCACCATCGGCATCACCGCCCCGGCAAAGCCGGAACCGAAGATGAACAGCACGAAAAAGAAGGTGGAGCCCAGCGTCACCGCCGCCAGCGCGTCAACGCTGTACCACCCCAGCATGACGGTATCGGTCACGCCGATGGCCATCTGCGCCAGGTGCCCGCCGATGAGCGGCACGCCAAGCACCAGGATGGCGCGCCCGTGTTCGGGGTATGTCATCACCTTTGCCATGTCTCTGCCTTACGCCTCGAAAATGCCCGGTGGAAGGGGGTCCGCGGTCTGCGGTTTGAAAAAATTGCCCCCGGGCGGCAGCGCAATTTCACCTCCCGTGCACAAATCCGGGCATGCCGCTGGCGCCCCCTGCGTCAGAAAAACCGGGGGTCAGACACAAAAAACACCGCATAAGTGCTTGAATGACCGAGAAAACCTGTCAATCTGCCACCGCGGGCAGGACGAGGCCCGCTTGGAGCATGAGATGACTGCAACACGCCCCCTTGCCGCCGTGGCCGCCCTTCTTGCGGCCCCGGCCCTTGCCAACCCTGTCGATCTGGTCCGGCCCGATGCCCCGGAACTGGCCCGCTATGGCCAGATGCCCATCGGGGTGCAGACGCTGGAACTGGTCCATCCCGAACAGATCGACATCCTCAACATCGACGGCCAGAAGCAACCCGTCTACGACCGCCCGCTCACCGCCGAGGTCTGGTATCCGGCCGCCCAGGACACGCCGCAGGGCGGCAGCTACCGCGCCATCCTGCGCGACGGCAAGACCGAGGTGACGCTGACCGGACGGGCGGCGCGCGATGCCGCCCCCGCAAGCGGCGACCGCTACCCGCTCATCGTGATCAGCCACGGCTATCCCGGCAACCGCTTCCTGATGTCGCATCTGGGCGAAAACCTCGCCTCCAAGGGCTTCGTGACCGTCTCCATCGACCATACCGACAGCATGTATTCCGATCAGGCCGCCTTTGGGGCGACGCTTTATCACCGCCCCCTCGACCAGCGCTTCGTGGTGGACCGTATGGCCACGCTCGGCGGGGATCTGGGCGCGATCATCGACGCCAGCGCCGTCGGGGTGATCGGCTATTCCATGGGCGGATACGGCGCGCTGATCTTCGGCGGCGCCGGGGTCACGCAGGCTGCGACCGAGCTGAGCTGGGGGACACCGAACGGGCTGCTGGAAAGCCACCTCGCGGGGTCCGAAAGCCACGAGGCGCTGATCGACCCGCGCGTCAAGGCGATCATCGCCATCGGCCCCTGGGGCCGCAACGCTGGGTTCTGGGACACCAATGGCATGGCCGGGCTGCGCGTGCCGACCCTGCTGATGGCGGGCGGGTCGGACGATGTCTCCGTCTACGACGCGATCCGCACCATCTTTACCGAGGCCAGCGGCACCGAACGGCACCTGCTGACCTTCCTGCATGCCAACCACAATGCCGCCGCCCCGATCCCGGCGCCGAAAGAGGCCTGGACCCCGGTCGAAGAGCTCGATTTCGTACCTTTCGAGCACTACTCCGACCCGGTCTGGGACACCACGCGGATGAACAAAATCGCCCAGCACTTCGCGACCGCCTTCTTCGATCTGCACCTCAAGGGCGATACGGGCAAGCGCGCTTATCTCGACCTGATCCCCAATGCCGATGACGGCATCCAGGCGCTGGATGAAGAGGCGAAACCCACCGAAGACCACACCTATTGGACAGGTTTTCCGGCCCGGACCGCCAAGGAGCTGCGGTTCGAAACCCTGCAGGAAGGCGAATAACGCCCACCGGGGCTGCGGGTCTGAAACCGGCGCAAAGGGTCGGTGAATCTTGCGCACGATTCGGCCCGAATCGCCTGAATACACGCGTCAGACGAACAATTTTCCCGCCCCGGGTGAATAAGCCCGCGTTTCGGCGAATTGCCTTGCCCGGTCCTCGGACGCCCTCCTACCATTCTGCCGGGGAGCCATAATCCCCGGGGAAAAACGAGGGTAACGATGACAAGCAATTTGACACAAAAACTGCGCGTCGGCGCGGCAGCGGCCATCATGTCGATGGCACTCTGTGCGGCAAGCGCTGCATCCGCCGCTGTCTATAACTTCTCGCTGGGCGACAACCCGGACGGGACCGAAACCAGCAAGGGTTATGACTACGGCCTGCGGCTGGATTATTACGGGAAATTCTTTTCCTTCGACAACGGCAGCGATGCCACGCTGTCCTATGACAGCACCAACGGGGTGGCCAGCATCACGGGCACCATGCGCGAGAGCCTCGGCTACAACGCGGACAAGACCGAGCGCCTTTACGGCGATCTCTGGACCGTTTCCTACGTCATGACCGGCCTGACCGATCTCGGCGGCGGGGCGTTCGAGGATACGGTCGGCAATGGTTCCGGCACCATCACGCTGGGTGACATGAGCCTGTCGCTGGGTGCAAAATCCGACGGATCCACCTATTTCACGCTCGATGATGACGGGTACCGCCTGCCGAAAGGCAGCGATCTCTTCTCGGGGCGGGGCTGGGTCGATCCCAAGCCGGGTCTGCGCGGCGCGAATGACTTCCTCTTCACCGCGGAAATCGCGATCATGCCGGTCCCGGCTGCGGGCTGGTTGCTGATCGCGGGTCTTGGTGGTCTGGGCGCCCTGCGCCGCCGCCAGCGCAAGACCGCCTGACGCGCTCTGTCACAAAGAAGCGGAGAAGCCTGGCCCCCGTGCCGGGCTTTTTCTATCTGTGCGCCCAGTCGTCCGGATCTGCCGAGTTGCCCGGTGACAGGCCGATGATATCCCCGTCGGTGGAACAGCCCAGCCCCAGCACCGTGCGGTTGGCATAGGCAAAATAGCTCACCACCTGGTTGATCTCGAGGATCTGCCCGTCCTCGAAACCGGCCTGCCGCAGCGCGTCCACATCCGCCTCGACCATCTCTGCCGGGCGCTGCGTCAGCTTCCGCGCATAGACCATCGCCGCTCGCTGGGCCGCATCGACCGGCACCTCCGGCAGGCGCCCGGCAGTGATCGCGGCCCGGATCGCCGCCGCCCGGGCATCATCGCCCAGCAATCGCGCCATCCCGGCAAAATGGTGGTCCTCGCAATAGGCGCAGCCGTTCAGATGCGACACCCAGACGCCCAGCAGTTCCAGAAACCACTTGGGCAGCGTATTGCCGGAATGGTGCAGCACATATTTGTAGATCGCCATGTGCCCCTCCATCGTGTGGGGGCGCAGGCTGTGGGCCATCATGATGTTATCAACATTGTTCCCCGGCCCGGCGATCCGCTCATAAAGCATCCGCAGCTTGCCCGTGGCCTTGTCGAAAGGGATGGTCGTGATCCAGGTCATTACGTTCTGCTCCATTTGCCAGAGCGACGGTACTTGCCGGCGACCGAAAAAGGAAAGGGTCAAATCTGCTGCCGGGCCAATGGCTGGGCGCAGCCGTTGGATACATCCACCTGGTCCTGCACAGGCCGCACACCTCTTTCAAGACTTCACTGCCGCGCGGTCAGCCACAATCACCGCTCCCTTGCAAGACGGCACGACTCTGCCAAGGTCACGCGCGACCTGTATATGTTCAAGGCGCCCGCAGCCCCCTTTTCCCGGGCATCGACGGCATCTGCGACAACCTCAGCTCAGAGCTGTTTCTGGAACCGGATTGATCTCGCTCCCTTCCCCTGCCCGGCCCCCTCTGCCATACTCGCAGCCAATCAATAAACGAGGTTCGAGCCCGATGCCCAATGACCTTTTGTCCAATACCGCGACGCCCGACTATGACGCCTCCTCCATCGAGGTGCTCGAGGGGCTGGAGCCCGTGCGCAAGCGCCCCGGCATGTATATCGGCGGCACCGATGAGCGCGCGCTGCACCACCTCGTGGCCGAGGTGCTCGACAACTCCATGGACGAGGCCGTGGCAGGCCACGCCAACCGGATCGAGGGCGAGCTGCACGACGATTACGCCGTGACCATCCGCGACAACGGCCGCTGCATCCCCATCGACCCGCACCCCAAGTCCCCCGACAACTCTGCGCTCGAGGCGAGCCTCTGCACCCTGCACGCGGGCGGCAAATTCTCCGGCAAGGCCTATGAGACCTCCGGGGGCCTGCACGGCGTCGGCGCCTCGGTGGTCAACGCGCTGTCGGACAGCATGGTCGTCCAGGTCGCCCGCGACCGCCAGCTCTACGAGCAACGCTTCTCCCGCGGCCTGCCCCTCGGCCCGGTCGCACAGGTGGGCGCCGCCCCCCACCGCCGCGGCACCACCGTCACCTTCCACGCCGATGCCGAGATCTTCGGCTCCCACCGCTTCAAACCCGCGCGGCTTTTCAAATCCATCCGCTCCAAGGCCTACCTCTTCTCCGGCGTCGAAATCCGCTGGAAATCCGCCATCGACGACGGTGAGACGCCTACCGAGGCCACCTTCCACTTCCCCGGCGGCCTCTCCGACTACCTTGGCGAAACCCTCGGGCAATCCACCACCTACGCCGAAAAACCCTTCGCAGGCACCGTCGATTTCAAGGAGAAATTCGGCCAGGCGGGCAAGGTCGAATGGGCCATCAACTGGACCCCCTCCCGCGACGGCTTCATCCAGTCCTACTGCAACACCGTGCCCACACCCGAAGGCGGCACCCATGTGGCAGGCTTCTGGGCCGCGATCCTCAAGGGCATCA
>ERZ1740065.84-NODE-84-length-41006-cov-7.701350_pt1 | contig 41006 bp, 44 predicted proteins | sample MGYA00581738_ERZ1740065 | MGnify/ENA primary metagenome ERZ1740065 (study PRJEB43018, sample SAMN04849749) | marine metagenome | isolation source: floating plastic debris | place: Pacific Ocean | collected 2008-09-01 | study: EMG produced TPA metagenomics assembly...
TCCTGGATCGAGCTGAGCATGACCCGAGATCGTTGGCTCAACGCTCACTCAATCCGAGTCGGGCGCGAAAACTAAAACAGTACATTTTGGGTGAAGTGTTGCCGGATAACGGCTTCTATATCCTGCCTCCGCTAGTCCTTTCAGTGAACTGTGATGAGTATGACTTCGAGGAAGTCTGCCAGGGTGCAGGGCTGTTGACCCTGCCCTCTGATTCGCAGTTCTGGTTAGGGGACGGGCAGCACCGGGCTGCGGGCCTGCTTGCAGCCTACCTCGAAGCTCCAGCCGTACTGAATTCTGAAACTGTGGGCGTCATGCTCTTGCCGGACGCTGGCAACAAAATCCAGCATAAGATTTTCCTAGACATCAACGGCAATGTATCAAAACCCAGCAAGTCGATCGCTACGCTATTTGATGAGCGCGATCGCTTACCCCATGTGACGCGAAACTTGCTGACGCTTCCGTGGGTCGAACAGTACACAAATCTGGAACGCACGACGCTGCCCAAAAACAGTGGTGATTTGTTCACCCTGAATGGTTGGCGAGATGCCAACCGGGAGCTGCTGGTAAACGTGCTGGAGCCTGATTGGGATAGCACAGCGATTCATTTCTGGAAGGCGATCGCTGAGACCATTCCTCAGTGGCACGAGGTTATGGCGGCTGTTGGAGGCGATCAGCCTGTGGATGCTCCGGCATTTCGGCAGAATTTCATCTGCTTCCATTCGATCACGCTGTCGGCCTTGGGACTGCTGGGGCAGCAGATAATTGATGATGGCCAAATCCCTTCAATGGAGGGACTGGCTAGTGTTGACTGGAGTCGGAGTAATCCGGATTGGGAAGGTCTGTTCTTGTTCGAGGGCAAGATCATCAAAAACAAGCAATCGGCCACCCGGTTCGCTAATTACCTGCGGGTAACCTTATAGCCCGCTATTGCGTAGCTGCTCTGATCTTCAATCGGAGTAGCTATGACTTTTTGCTCAACCCCTAAACAATCGACCCAGCAAATCATGCCGAGTCGAGACGACTTGCGATCGCTGCATGGACAATTGGAAGAGATCGTGGCGGCACTGGAGCTGTCGCCAACTGCCCAGCAGATACTCTCTGATCCGCAAACCAATTTCCAGCAGCGTCTTCAGCGTGACCTTGCACGACTGCAGGCGGTACGAGGTGAGGTCGCCCATGCGACGGAAGTTATTGCAAATTTGCTGTCACCCAGTAGATAAGGCGCTGGCGCTCAGTGGCATCAGACCGAAGGGTCAGGAATGTCACCCCCACTGCTGGGTTCTCTCCATCAGGTAGAAGCGCCTCGTGCCACCTGAATGACTGACGGTCGCCCGCTAGGGTGCAGTGCTAAAACAAAAACCGCTACCTTCAATGCCACCATCCGATCTGCATCTCCTCTGTGAGATGCAGATGATTTTTGTATAGGTCAGGCTATCGCCACGCCGCTCTGATGTTTCACTAAAGAGATCGTGGCTATGACTACTAATGCAATCATTCAACTTCCTCAAGGCAGTCTTCAGCGGATTAATTCTGCTGTAGACCACTACAACACACTTGTTATGTTCATCCAGCGCTCTCTGAGGGATGAACTGGACTACGGGGTCATTCCGGGGTGTGGCGAGAAACCCGTCCTCTTTAAGCCTGGGGCGGAAAAGATTGCGACCCTGTTTGGGTTGCGCGAGTCGCTAGAGCGGCTCGAAGCGATCAAGGATTGGACTGGGCAAACCTTCAAGGAGCCCTTCTTTAACTTTGAATACAAATGCACGTTGCGAGATTGTTTAGGTGATGTCGTGGCGGAATGTGTGGCCTCTTGCAACAGCTGGGAGGAGAAGTATCGCTATCGGACGGCTCAGCGGGTCTGCCCCCAATGTGGAGCAGCTGCTATCAAGCGCAGTAACTACCCCGACAGAAAAACTGGCGACAAGGGCTGGTATTGCCATGACAAATCCGGTGGTTGTAATGCCAAGTTCCACAGTTCAGATAAGAAAATCACTTCTCAAGAACAGGGCAGAGTGCTCAACGAACGCATCTTTGACCAGGTGAACACCATCGACAAGATGGCGCAGAAGCGTAGCTTTGTCGGTGCGGTGATTTTAGCGGCGAATGCCAGCAACTTCTTCTCCGTCGAACATACTGAAATCCAGACTCTCGACGCGGATTGTGAGCCTCTAGAAAACATCGGCAGTGCTGCTCATCTAAAGCGTGTGCCCATCGGGGAGGATGTAGATCAGGGCCAAATCAATCGAGATCGCATTCGATTCATCATTGAGCGTACTGGGCACACATTGACCCAGGTAAAACGTTTGGCGGGCAAGACTGCCGACGACCTCAACGAAGAGGAGATGCAGAACTTGATTGATCAACTTCTCATTGAATGGGGACAAACTCGCCATCATGTTACGGCAGAGATTGGTCGCCAATTGATCGCTGAAATCAGAGGCGAGCAACCCAACATCACAGACAATAATCTGTGCAATCGCTTTGTTCAGCGTTGTGGTGAAGCCTTGTCAGAGCAGGTGCCTAGTCGCCCCGAACCGACCTATGTTGCTGGTGGGGTGAGTATCAACTGACCTAGCTGCCAGATTCAGCCTTTCTGATCTTCAGGAGGGCTGAATCTTTGATGAATAAGGCAAGCTATCGCTCTGAGGCGAGCGAACTCCTCCGAGGAAGCCATTATGAGCTCCACCTATGGTTATGCCCGGTTCACGGTGATTGTCTACACGGGAAAAGATTTGCCTGTGCGCCCCACTCTGAACTATTTCGAGTGGACTGCGCCTGAACCGAAAGAGGCTCATGGCATCGTTGATGAGGATCTTTGCACTGGCTATCACTGCCATTCGGTTGTGGCTTATGCCTCCAAGCTTTATCCCGTCGTCTGCGATCGCAATCACGACTTAGCGATTTCGGCCTAACGCGTTGGTGAGTCGATATTTGGCTCTGTCCATCTGGGCAGGGCCAAGTATTTGCTCTACCGCTCTTTGGGGAATAGGTCACCCAGTTTGCTGTAGTCGGTGGTCGAGCAGGGTATATCGCTCTTGATCCTTAACTTGTCCTACCGCCAAGCTAACGGCTGATTCGCTGCCGACGAGGATGACGAGCTTTCGGGCGCGGGTGATGCCGGTATACAGCAGATTGCGCGACAGCATAATGTAGTGCTGCTTGAAAACTGGCAGGATGACGACCGGATATTCGCTGCCCTGAGACTTGTGAATCGTGATCGCGAATGCCAAGGTGATCTCGTCGGGGTCGGTGTGGTCATAAACTACCTGCCGATCTCTAAACTGTGCGGTCACTTCGGCTTCTTCTGGATTGATTGCAGTCACCACACCCAGGTCGCCATTAAAGACCTCATGGGTGTAGTCATTTTTTTGCTGCAGGATGCGATCACCGACGCGAAACTTGACCCCCCCGCGCATAATTTCAGCCTTCTGGGGACTGGGCGGATTGAGCAACTGCTGAAGGACTTGATTCAAGTTGCGTGTGCCGACATCGCCCTTGATCATCGGGCATAGCACTTGCACATCGGTCGCTGGCGAGTAGCCGAGCTGGGGAATTAGGTGTGCCATGATGTCTTGAATGGCAGCAACGCCCTGCTCTGGCTGCGCTGCATTAAACCAGAGAAAGTCTGTTTTAGGCGCATTGGAGACAGGCTCCAGCTGCGGAGAATGGCCTTGGTTGATGCGGTGGGCATTGGTCACAATTGCTGAGGTCTGCGCTTGCCGAAAGACCTGCGTTAGCCGGACAACCGGCACCTGCCCGGAGCTAATCAAATCCTGTAAGACGGCACCTGGACCGACGCTAGGAAGCTGGTCGATATCACCGACCAGTAGGAGATGAGTTCGAGGGGCTGTGGCTTTGATCAAGGAATTAGCTAGAAACAAATCCAGCATTGAGCATTCGTCAGCAACGATGGCATCGGTGGGAATCGGATTTTCCTGATCGCGCTTGAACTTGCCGTTTTTGGGGGCAAACTCTAACAGCCGGTGAATCGTCTTGGCTTCTTCCCCGGTCAGCTCGCTCAGTCGCTGTGCGGCTCGCCCGGTGGGAGAGGCCAGAGCGACTGATTTTCCCATCGCCTTCCAGAGCGCCACGATGGTTCGGCAAGTGAAGGATTTACCGACGCCGGGACCGCCTGTGAGAATCAATAGCCGATGGGTGGCGGCCATCCGTACCGCCTGCTTTTGTTCCTCCGATAGCGTCATGCCGCTTTCCGCCGTAAAGCGCTCCATCCAGCGCTCGACTTTAGCCGCATCGACAGCCGCCGGAGTTGTCAATAACCGCTTGATCCGGTTGGCTATTCCCTGCTCTGAGTAAAAGAAGGGTGGGGCATAGCAAAGGAACTGCCGCTGCCAATTGCCAGAACCGCCTTGCAGGATCAGCTCCTCGTCAATCGCCATGACTGTAGTGAGTGATTCGATCTCTTCCGGGTGGATGCGTTGCTCCGGCAAGGCTAGGCGCTTTACGGTGCGCTCGATCAGTTCGGGCTGCGGCAGGAAGCAGTGACCCTCATCGGAGGCTTCACTTAAAACATGCAAGATGCCAGCGCGATAACGGAACTCGGAGTTGGGATGTATGCCCAGGCTGCGGGCGATCTCATCGGCGATGACAAAGCCAATGCCGTAAACGTCAGTAGCCAGCCGATAGGGATTCTCGCTGACAATCGTGATCGCATCGTTTCCATACTGCTTGAAGATTTTGACGGCGTAGGTCGTTGAAACGCCGTGCCCTTGCAAGAAGATCATCACTTCTTTAATAGCTTTTTGCGTCTGCCAAGTTTCCTGGATCATCTGAACACGCTTTTTGGCAATGCCCGGCACTTCGATGAGGCGCTCAATCTGGTTCTCGATGATATTCAGCGTCTCTAGGCCAAAGTGTTGGACAATCCGCTTGGCCGTGGCGGGACCCACGCCTTTGATCAGTCCGCTGCCGAGATACCGTTCAATTCCGGTAATCGTGGCAGGCTTGGCCTCTTGGTACTGTGTGACTTGAAATTGAGGGCCGTACTTGGGATGCTCTCGCCATATTCCCTGCATCTTCAGGGTTTGTCCTGCCTGAATATTGGCAAAGTTGCCCACAATCGTAATCAACTCGCGAGTCCGGGGGGCTTTGAGTCGTGCCACGGCGTAGCCGGTCTCTTCAGCGTGATAGGTCAGTCGTTCTACGACTCCCTGAAGTGATTCGACCTGGGACTGTACTCTTGTTTGCGTCATAGTACAAATATATTATCAAGGCGGCGGGCCAAGACGGTTCGCTTTCGCCCTGCATGGCTGCACCCTATCTAGGTTAGCGCTATGCAAAATTCAATATTTGACCCAGCATTCCAAGCTGACCCGATTCCCGCATTTATTCACACAGTCATGGCGCAAGAGGCCGTTCTCGCCGCTTCTGTTAGTGGGGGGAAAGACAGCGATGCGATGCTTCGCTATCTCGTGAAACTTCACCAGGCGCAAGGCTGGCGAGGAAATTTGCTCGCCTTGTTCTGTGACTTGGGGCGCATTGAATGGGCCGGTGTCACCGCTCATTTGAAACGCCTCTGCGCGGAGGTGAGTGTCCCATTGGTCAAGCTGTTCCCCAAGCGGTCAATGATCGATGAGTGGCAACATCGCTACGAAACGATTCTCTCTAAACAGGAGGATAAACCGTTCTGGTCGTCGTCTGCGGCGCGGTACTGTACCGACCGGGAAAAGACTCAGACCTCCAATAAATTCCTTCGCGGCAGCGCTGCCACTGAAAAACCGTTTTGGTCTTCTTCCGCTTCGAGATTTTGTACGAAGCATGAAAAGACTCAGACGGCAGATAAGCGACTGCGGCAGCATAACTTTGTGGTTTGTGCCATTGGCATTCGCGCCGAGGAATCATCCGGCAGGGCCAGGAAACCTCGTTATCAGGTGCGGGACGATATCGCCTCCGTCTGGTACAAAACACCCAAAACCTGCAAGTCTGCTGAGGAAAAAGAAGCCTGGGCTGAGCAAGCCTTTCAGAAGTGGTTAGACTCCGGCAGAAAGGGGCGTTTTGCTCTCACCTGGCATCCCATCCACCACTGGTCGCTAGAGGCGGTTTGGCGCTATAACGGCACGTCTTCCGAAGATGTGGCCCGTCGCCAAGCGCTCTACCGGGCGGGCAAAATCGAGCAGGCGATCGCCGGGTTCCCCTGCCACTGGGCTTATGTCAGCGGTAACTCTCGCCTGAGCTGTGCGATGTGTGTTCTGGCCAGCCAGGGCGACATCTTCAACGGAGCCAAGCACAATCCCTGGACGTGGGCCGAGCTGTCATTGATGGAGATTGTCGGCGGCTGGGGCTTCCAGCAGGGTCGATGGCTGGCCTCTTTGTCACAGGAGGTGCTGAAGAGGTCATTTCAGCAGCACGATCACCTACATCAGAGACTCATCCAGCTGGGCCTGCTTCAGCCCTGTCATCCCACGTTTGCGAAGCAGCTACTGCAATCGGTCTCATCTGATTGTCTAGCACTCTGGACTCAGTATGCCTTTCTGGCGACCGCCCAAGTGATCGCTGATTACTGGGTGGCCGTCACAGCCGAAGATGCCTGAATCTTATCTTTCCTGCATTCGCAGGAAAGATTTTTTGCTGTCGCAAAGGAGTGATGAAAACTGTCTCAAAAATAATGGACATGAAGCTATCACGACTAGATCGGCCCCTAAAATCCCCCTTCCCCTCCAGTCCCTATATTGCGCAGCTACAGCTTGAGAGTGCTTCGCAAATTCTGACCTGGGCAGAAGTGGTTGAACTCCATGAAACCGCTAGAGCCTTATGCCCTCAGCGCTTTAGCTGGTGGTGCAGCCTACCGCCTGAGCTATGGATTGTGCCACAGATTGACTATGTCTTTCCTCCCCCGACAGCGGCAGAATTGCCCACTGTTAGTGCGATGCGAATCGATCTCAAGCCAGGACGTCAGTTCAGTGGCGAATTGAAGACCGTTTTGACCAAAGAACAGACCATTACATTGCGCAAGATTTGCTATCGGGTGCGATCTGACTTTGTCCTATACGTTCGCGGTCAACAATTGCCAACCGAATTCGATTGGGGCATCTCCGAGGGGTTTAACGAGCTCAATACCGACCGAGAGTAAAGGGCATGTCCCTTAGAAAAACGACCTAAAAAAAGACAGCTTAGAAATATCATTCACTCTTCCTGCTTTTGTAGGAAGATTTTTTCGGCGATATCCCTTATCGGATAAAAGCTTTCGCTGAGTTGATGCGCTCATGACTCAGAGGAAGCATATGAATTTCCACACAGAAAAAGAGCGCAAACTTGGCTCTGGCGGAGAGGAGGGAACATGAAAGTTCTTCCCGCCAACAACGCAAAATGGCTCGTTCATTATTGGGCGGGTCGCTATCCCGAAAGGTTAGGACATTTATGGTCGCCGGGCCGTCCGATTAGCGTCTATCCTCATCTCTCGTATGCTTTGGACAATGGTAAGTTTGCTGCCGTTACTGCCGATCGCCGTTGGAATGAGGCTGCTTTTCTCCAGCATGTGGCGGCGGTCGCAGCACTTCCCAAGCCGCCTGAATGGTTGGTCGTGCCCGATCAGCCGTTTGACGCTCAGGCAACTGTAGAACTCTGGCAGCGCTGGGAACCAGGTTTGATCGACCTGGGCATTCCCCTAGCCTTCGCTGCCCAAAACGGGCATCGACCTGAAGATATCCCGAACTCCGCCTCTGTTATCTTCCTGGGTGGTTCTGACGATTGGAAGTTTGCCCATTTGCCTGAGTTCGTTGCCACTGGAAAACCCGTCCATGTTGGGCGGGTCAATGGACGACGGCTTTGGCAGTGCGAAGGTGCTGGGGCAGCGAGTTGCGATGGGAGTGGTTGGTTTAGGGGGAAGCAGGATCAGCTTCACATTTTGGAGCATTATTTACGCTGCACAGCAGGCGAGGCCGAGCCACCGCAAGGGGGACAACTGAGCCTGTTGGAAGAGGCCGCGATCGCGGAATCGTTTATGCAGCGTATGGCTGATAAACAGTTTCCAGCGCTAGATTTCCGCTCTGATATTCCCAAGAATATCGAGCGACCCCATCTCCTAAGTGCGATCGCCTACTGGTGGGAATATGCACCTAAACATCGGCCTTATCGCTGGGCTGTCGATTACCAGGGACGGCAATTTCCTCCCAAGCTGCTGATTTCCCGTGCCAACATTTGGGCTAATGGAGCGCCCTGGCCGTCCCGTCTCTTCTCTGGGGGGCGGGATTGTCATCGGTTTTTAGCTGATCGGGGCTTCGATGTCGTTCCAGTCCAACGAGCTTGTTTGGCCTGACAGAAGATTACGCCTTGAACATCTGGTTATCCTCTCTGAGCAGTCGTCTTCGCGGACGGCTGTTTTCTTTTGGGCTATCGCCGCGCATGGCTGACTGTCTATTAAGGCAACAGCCATGACCAAAAGAACTTCTAAATCTAAGCCTAAAGCCTGCGACAAGTTTCAGCTCATTGCGGATAAGTTACTGGTGCTGATGGCATCGGGGACTTTGCCTTGGCGTAAACCTTGGTCTACGACTCCCTACGCCAACGCGATCACTGGGCATCGATATCAAGGTTTGAACCCGCTCCTTTGCCAGGTCGATGTGATGGCCAATGACTACAGCACAACGCTGTTTGCCGGATTTGCTCAGGCGAAGGAACACGGGTGGCAACTCCGTAAGGGCTCTAAAGCCACCTGGCTGCGTTGGGGGGGCACCATTCGCAAAGAAGAGGAAGATGCTCTGACAGGCGAGTTGACGGAAAAATTCTTCACCTCTGTCAAGTGGCTCCAGGTTTTCAATTTGGATTGTTTCGATGACTCCGAAGCGGATACTAAGATTGCGGATGTCACGGCTCGCTTCAAAGGGCCGGAGAATCCCGATCCACGGATTGATGATGCCGAGGGGCTGATTGAAGCTCAAGATGCAGAAATTCGATTCGGTGGGAACCGAGCTTTCTATAACCCAAGCCGGGACTGCATTCGCCTGCCTAACTTTGCGGACTTCAGTTCTGCTGAACTGTACTACAGCACGGCGATTCACGAGCTTGCCCACTGGACAGGCCATGAGAGTCGCTTGAATCGGAATCTCAAGGGTTCTTTCGGCTCAGAAGACTATGCTTTCGAAGAGTTGGTCGCTGAGTTGGGCGCAGCCTTTGTTTGTAATGAACTGGGCTTAACGCCAGCGCTAGAGCATCATGCCAGTTATCTGGAGCATTGGGCTTCGCTCATTGAGCAAGACAATAAAGCCTTCTTCCGGGCCACAACTTTGGCACAGAAAGCGGCGAACCTGCTGCTGGCAAATGCCGATGTTGAACTCGAAGCTGCCTAGCTTCATCAGCGATGTTCCTAACGTGGGACATCGCTTTTTGCTTTCGCTTTGCGGCATGGACGTTCGCAAAGGAATCTAGCGATGGATAGCGACTATCAACTGATTGAAGCGGCACGAGACCTCATCCGTGCTTCCAAGCGAGAATTACCCCTCGCACCCTTTCTTTCGATACTGGAGAATGCGGTCATCCAAGCCAGTGCTGATGAGTTCGACGAGTGGTGTGCCCAGGTGGATCGCATTGTGGCTGACTGCATGGGCGATCGCGGCATTGATGAAGAATGCCGAATCGAGTGGGACTACAGCGCCCACTTTAATCAACATCTGACTCGGGCAGAGGCAGCTGATCGACTTTATCAGTTTCTCAAAGCGGGCTAACGCCCTGCTGGAATGCCAGTCACCGGCAATGGAGCAGGTCGATGAGATAGGAGTGTTATATCGCTCTGAAATGCTGGGTTCGATTCCCAGGATTGGCACCAGGGGCTGAGAAAGGTTTCGACGGTTGTTAATGCCAACGTGCCACAACCGGAATGGGGTTCGAGTCCCCACAGCTCCAATTGCAGCCTGGTGGGAGGCCGTAGCCTTCATCTACGCCCAGGTCGAAGCGCAGCCCCCAAGCCTGTGCCTAACGCAACCAGGGGGACAGCCTGGAGAGACAGGCATTTCCTCATTCAGCAAGCTTCCGCCGTGGAGTTCTGCTGAATGAGAAATTTTATGGCTGAACTTCAAGCAGGACAGGTCGTTCAAGTTAGTGATCCGCGTAATCTTTCCTACGGGCGGATTGCGATGGTTGTATCCATCAAAGAAGGAGGGCGATCGCAAGTGCGATTTGCCGATTTGCCTAAAGGTCAGGCAACATCCCCTGACCTGACTGGGTTTGTGCATGTCTTTGACGACGATGAACTGATGGCAATCAAGGACGTCCCGATCGCTGACTTCTATGCGCTGGTAACGATTTCCGAGCGCAATGGCGACCAGGAATATACCCACTACTGCCTGGCTCATAGTGAATTAGATCAGCTAGATGAAGTGGCCCAGGAGATCGCTCAGAACTGGTACCCCGAAGGCGGGGAGTGGGATCAGGACGACAATGCTTATGTGTTCAGCTCTGAGCGCGTCCTGAGTGCAGCGGCTCAAGACTGGGAAAAAATCTCAGTGGGCGAGTACGTCCAGCTCAGTCGCGCTCTATCCGACTGCACTCCCGGTTATGTCTCTGGCCCTACCTATGGAGAGGATACGGAGGCTGAATACATTCGCCGTCAGGCTGGTGACTGAACGAGCCAGCAATTTGTTAGGGAATAGAATTGGGCAATCAAGAGCTATTTGTTCCCTAACAAGTGGATTGCCTCAATATCGCTTTCGCCCTGCTGAATTGCTCTTATCCGGGGATTCAGTATGTCCTATTACGACAGCGATATTGATCAGGAGCGCTTGGAAGCATCAGATGCGGCTCTGAGCGATTGGGTGTCAATCTTGGGGCAACTGCCCCAGCCTGCGAGCGCGTCAACCCTCGATGGCGACTGCGCCCTTTGGCGGGAACTGTCTGCAGGGAACGATGGACGGATTGCCCAATCTTGCCCTGCCAAGCATTTCGCACAAACCTGTGCGTCCGCCGAATTCTAAGACCTCCCCGCTGGTTTCCCTCAGGAAGCCAGTTTTCTTTTACTTTCACCTTGGCTGACCGCACTTTTTTGTAAGCCCTAATGTGGCTGCTTTCGCTATCGCCTCGAATCGCTGACCTCTTAGCGAGAATAGCTATGAATACTTGTGTGAAAGATATGACTGGGGGCTATGCTCCGGCAATTGAGCAGAGTGCTTTGTCAGCTCTGCTCGATGCCCTGTTGGGGAGTGGCATCGGCGGACAAGTCATCGCCGCTCTTGTCGGCGATGAAGAGACAGTGTCTCCCCAGAACTTACGCGATCGCCTGCGGATCGCGATTCGAGGTGGGGCATTGTCTCGGTTGACCTCGAAGCGCTTGGAGAAATTGCAGGCCGCTTTAGAACTGGGGCGGCAGCTCTATGTGGAACAAACCCCAATTGGCACATCACTCGACAGCCCTGACAGGGCTGCGGCAGTCTTCAACTGTATCGCCTGGGAACCAACCGAGCGGTTCGCGATCGCTTGCTTGGATGTCAAGCATCGGCTACTTAGCTGCCGCGTCATTTCGTCGGGGACGGCAACTGAAACACTTGCCCATCCCAGAGAGGTGTTTTCGGCGGTGCTTCAAGCAGGGGCAACGCGCTGCATTGTGGCTCACAACCACCCAAGCGGAGATACCGATCCGTCTCCGGACGATATTTCGCTAACACGGCAGCTTCTAGCGGCGGCGAAGGTGATTAGCTTGCCAATTCTTGATCATTTGGTGGTTTCGCGTGGGGCATATACGTCCATACGACAAACTACTGAGCTTTGGAACAAGGAAGAATAGCCAAATCGCCATCCTTGAGATTTTCTTGAGGATGGCGTCATTTCATTGCTTTTAGGCAAAGATTGTCCAAGACGAAATGCAGGTTAAAGCAGAACGGCTAACGCCTGGCAGGAATGAACTCTCTCATTATGTGAGGCAAAATCATGACTATTAACACTACAACCTTGTCTGGTCACGCAGCGGCAGACCCTGAGTCTAGGGATTTTGAATCCGGTGCTGTTGTAACTCGTTTCACGCTTTACCAGAATGAGTATCGCGGTGAAGACCAAGACGAGAAGGTCCATCGATTCCATGTCGAAGCTTGGGGTGGCGTTGCCAAATACCTCAAGAAGCATCTGCACAAAGGTTCTCTGGCCGTAGTTCAGGGGACACTGATTGAAGACACATGGCAAGATGATCAAGGAAATCGAAGCCGCATCATTGTGAAGGCAACTCGCGTCGAAATTCTAGCGAAGGCAAAAGATCACGATGAGACCGCTGCTTATGACGACGATCCTGAATTCTAAGCCTACGTCTGTCCCAATCCCGATCTATTCCCCGCTCTCAACTCCGGTTGAGGGTGGGGAATTTTTGAATCGCGACGTGACGGCATCACGTTTGTGATGAGGGAATGCAGTAAATGAGTCGAGCTACGATTTATTAATGCGGCTCGACTCATCTTCAATAGGGAGACTTTCTGATGAGCAGTGAATTACCTTCGGCAAAACCAGTCGTAAAGCCAGCCACAAAACCTGACCAGAAAACTGAGCCAGCGGAGCCAGCAGGACTCTTAGGAATGGTGACTTTTCATAACGGTCGTGTTGGTGTCTATTATCTGCACTAATCTCTACGAAAACCCGTTTTCCATTCCTTATTAGGGCGGGAAAATGGGTTTTATCTCCACAGCTCCAGATGTCATGGGCTAGCGCCCTGAAGAGATGAGAATGTCTTCGCGGGCTATGGTGGCGGCTTTAGCCCAGCGAAGAACAAACTCCCAGAAGCCGCCACTTTTGGTCTTGAGCCCCAGCCACACATGAAGGAAACTTCGGCTAATTCGGGCAAATCATTATCGCTAACCATCGTTTCTATTGGGGAGGAGCCATATCTCTACATTACATGTGTGTTAACCCCCGATTTCAGATGGTTTAGCTTTCTCGCTCCTACTGGGGCGAGAAAAATTTAGCTCTGGAGGTTGGATAACTTTCATTACTGGCAAAGACCACTTCCCTAAGATGGCGAAGAAAATGGCGGTAAGACCCGGTTTCGGTGAAAGCTATGACCATCCCAGAAGACCCGTCAGAGCGCGAAATTTTTCTAGCTCACCTTGGCACCAGTGATGAAGATGTTGAGTCTCTAATGTCCGGTGGGGCCGATGTTGATGACCTCATTGCCGCTGGTGTGCTTGACGACACCGAGCCATGTCCGCAAGAGGAGGAAGAGTTCGTGATTGAACCATCCACTCTTACTGCGGAAGAAGCCTCGGCCTGGTTTACTCAAAATCGCCAGTGGTTTGACGCAAACGTTTATAGCCATCGTCCAGTCGAGATATAAACATCTAGAAGGTTGAGATGGTCGGCTTTCAGATCGGGCAAATTGATGTCAAATCGGGTGCAGACCTGTATGAATCCATTGGCGGCAGTGACCAGCGCCAAACCAAGCAGGTTGAGCATTCGTATTTAGAGCATTGGCTGAAGGCACATGAGCTAAATGCCGAATTTTTTACTGGGAAGTTCTATGACTCGGTGAATGATGCTGACCGGCAGCGGCTGGAAGAAGACGGCAAGGTGCTTGTTTTCAGCAATGGCAGGAGCGGTTACTTCACCGACCCCGATACAGCCCGGCTAATGACCGAAGGCGATGCCGCGAAAGGCATCTCTCCAATCTATGCGGCTGACCAAAACTCGCCCCACAACTTTGTCGCCTATGGCAGTCTGGTGGCTTCCGATGGCATCGCTTCAACTGCCATCGAGCAGGCCCGAATTCTCGTGATTGATGATGAGCAGCGCTCGCACGGCGATGCGCCTCTACTAGAGCGCAATGGTCGATCTGTGCCCCAAGCTGACATCGAAAAGCTCTATGACAAGATGGGTGATGGCACGATGCTAGTGCCCCATCAGGTGATGAAAGACCTGGTGACGCCAGAAGAACAGGATGCAATCACCACAAAAGCGTTTGAGCAGGCCAATGTCACCTCTGACCTAACGGCTATTGGGGGTGAGCTGGGCCAGGTCGATGCGGCGGCCGCAACAGTAGAAAAGCAAGTCAATGCGCTGGCCAATCGAACCGTTACTCAGTTTCGAGCAGCCACCCCCGAACTCCCCGGCATCATCAAGGGCACGATGGCATCTAGTCGCTGGTGCGATCGCCTGGGCGTGGATGCCATCATTTCATCCAACGACATTAAGGGTGATGACGGTCGGTTATCAACGCCTGGTGTACAACAGGTTTCGCAGCTTTGGGTCAACCGCAAGTCTGATGGCCAGTACGGGCAGCAAGCGGTTGGCCCTCAAGTCAAAGGGTGCATCCCTGACGCAACGCTGCATGAGTTCAATCCTCGCATCGAAGCCCAGGTTCAAGAACTGGCAGCGGTCGCCGGTGACCCGATTCAGCTCAAGCAGCATTATCTGAAGCAGAAGGAACGGCAGCTGGCGCGTCCTCAATCTGCAGAGGGCTTGGAAGAAGGCGTTCCCTCAAAGTCTGAGTGGCTCTATGACGCTCTCAACGCTGATAAGTACGGGCAGCTCACCGGATTTAGCAAAATCAATAAAGGGCTGTCACGACACGTTAAAGGGGAGTGGCAAGAGAGCGCTATCCGGGGCGTCTCGGTACCTTCCGCAATGGCCCAGCATCACTCCCAGCTCAAGCCGTGGGAGGTGTGCAACAAAGACCTCCCGCATGGTGCGGTCGTGGCCTACTACCGTTCCCCCTTCCCCAACGTGGGCGCGGCCGCGATCGCCATCAACAATACCGAAGATTTGAAAGACCAGGACAGAGAAGCCTTTTCCAAAACCGGAGTGGCCTACCTCAACCCCTGGACGGCAAAGCATATCGCCATCACCGACTTCGACCGAGATGCCAACGGCTATTTCGTCGGGTACAAGGCAACCGACCCCGACCTCCCCCAGCAGCTCCGGCAGCAGTTAGCAGACACCGCGAGCCAGTCACCAGCGCAGCAATATGAGGCCGGTCGAGCAGCGATTGGGCAGCTCATTAATCAGATGGAGCAGGGCAGTGAAAATCGCATTGCTCCGGCTGACTATCCTCTGGCCGTCAAAGAATTCGTTGAACGCAATGCCCCTGACCAAAAGCCGATCGACATCGTGAAGCAAAAGAAGGTCAAACATCCCTGGCAGGAAGGCGAGCCTCATGCTGCTGCTACCTGGCGAGCGTGGGGCGTGACGGCTGATAACCCGACTGGGAAGGTGGCCAATGCAGGCATGACGCTGCAATCCCTCGCGTTGGAGATGACTTATACCCCGGCTGAGCAACAGGAAACACTACTCCGTCAGGTGGCTACCTCCTTTGGCAAACAGCTCCGACAAGCTGACGACGGCAAGCTAACAATTCCCAGTGATGAGCAGCTGCAGGCACAGGGCTTTCCCGCCTATCACTTCAGGGAGCGGATGGAGCGAGTTGTGCAGGCACACAAACATCTCGCAAATTCTGATCCTCAGACTCGACAACAGATAACTCGTCAAACGCTCGATGATGCCTCCCGCATTCTCTCTGATGCTGTGGACGGTCCCAACGCTGTCAACCTGCAAACGGCTGTAGACACGGCCAAAAGCAGCAGAGGGATTGATGAATCCCATCATGGCTTCATCAAAGGGCTAGCCTACAAACCGCACGAACTTCGGCAACATCAGAAAGACCCGAATAATTACCTGAATGGGCAACAGATGCCCACGAATACCCAAGAGCCAATCGGCTGGAATGTTGAAGCCGTTAACGCCGCTTATCAAGATGTTCGACTGCCGGAGCTGCGGAATGAAGCTTTCAAAGATCTGCTGCCCAAAACCGCTACGCCTGCGCAAGAAGAGACAGCTTTGACGATCGCCCGCACCTATAACGGTCGCATCGCCAACTACCAGGCTGCGAAAGATCGCCTGCGGGAAAAACGCCCAGAAGATGAGCAGCCAACGTTACAAGTGACGTCCTCCAGTGGCCGACAGCTTACGATTCAAAACCTCAAAGACGAGTCCGGCAAGTTGCCCATCTGGAGAGCCAATGGGCCGCAGCCCGACTGGGAAATATCGGTCAAACGAAACCCCCAGGCCAGATCTGAGGCGACTCAATTTGTGGCCTCCTTAAGTTACACCGGCCAGGGGGGTGATCGCTGCACGGCCCCCCTCGGCACCGTCGCACCGGAGTCGGCGAGTGAGCATCATTTAGCTGAACGACTTCAGCACCTCCCTAACCAGACGCTCACCCTGCAGCAGCCGAATGCGCAAATCCGAGCTCCCTATGCTCAACAGAATGACCTCGATGAGATGTTGACTCGGGCTACGACTGCCGTCGATGAAGCGATCGCCCAGATCCCCAAAGACGAACGGGCTGATTATCTCTCTGCCCTGTGGCGACAGAGTGACGGTATGGGGCTGGCATTGAAGCAGTTTACCCCCGAAATTGTAGAGCGCTTACAACACGTTCCCGAAATCACGCTCACGGGTATTCAGCACAGCAGCAACGAAGCGGGACATCTTCTCCCCGGTGACTACACGGCCCGCTTTAGCGAATTCAGCTATGAGAAGCAGGGTGAGACGCGCATCAGTCCGTCGATTGCGATTCTTACTACCGATGGTCAGGAACGACAGCTAGGCGCACTCTCAGCGCGTTCTATGCACTTGCCTTTGGGCACCACCGTTCAGGCTCACATTGAGATTGAGGCGTCCGGCAAAACAGCCAAGATGCAAATTAACGACCTGGCCCCAGAGCCAGAGTCACAACGCGAAAACACGATCCTGCCAACGGATGCCAACCACTGCCTTTATCGGTTTGTCAATAACGATCGAGTCGATAATTACGCGACATCTGACCCAGATGTGCAAGACATTTTGCAAGCGGCTACCGATCGTGGCTTGAGTAGCCAATGCGAGCTGCTTCAGCAGGGCCAGGTTATGCAGGCGATCGCCACCATCGACTTTCCTGATCAGGCGACCCTCAACCAATTTGAGCAAGAAGTCGCCCCGCTACCGATTCAGTTTCAGTATGAAGGTGAGTTAACCGGAGGCTTTCAATTCGTTGATGCGGCGCTCCAGGAACGGCTAGCTGAGGGCGATGCCATCTCTGTTCCAGATAATGACATTCTCAGTCGCTTTGAGGCCGATAGCAACTTCAGCGCGTCATCCAGGGCGATGGCAGCGCTGAATATTGCGTCGGTTAACTTTACTGCTCAAGATCACAGCTATGCCCGTTTCCCTGACCTGATGCTGTTGGATGTCGATCTCCCTTACGTACAGGTACGGCCCCAATTTGAGGCGCATTGCCAAGAGCATCCTGAAGAGCTATGGGCTTTGTATTCAACCCAGCACGGGGTTCATGCCCTACGACTGGATACGCCGGTAGAGCCCGCCCAGGCCGATGCTGAATTTATGAGTCAGATAGGCGTCGATCCCAAATACCTCAACCTGGCTCAAGCTACTGGCGAGTGGACGGCCCGAGTCAACGCCAAACAAGGGCGAGAGCAGGACTCGATACACCTAGAAGGCGTTATCGGCACCGGCGAAGCTAACCCGCGACTTTTACAACATGCCACTGCCTATCAGACAGCGCTGATCGAAAACCGAATGGATGCACCGGAAACCCTACAGACCATTGGTCAGGCTGCCAGTGACATCCATTCATTACTACCGATGGCCGCTGAAACACCTGGCGTCTATCGGACAGAAGGGCCGGAACAGTATGCGCCCTCTCGTCAGGAGCTGCGGCAATGGTGCGCGGTGGCGATCGCTAGCGGCGACGAGCCTTTAACCGCTGCAATTATTGATAAGGGTAAGCAGCTCAATGCGCTCTATACCGAAGAAACGGGGAGTTCTGAAAAGCCACCCCTGGACTATCGGCACCCTGGCCTAGTCATTAGCGAGCGTGATCGCCAGCAGATGCGACAGGATATTGCGTCAGGGCAGCAGGCCATCCAAGCATTGACGCACCGGCAGCATTTACCTAAGGCGGTAGCTGAGATGACTCAGTAGGCTGTCATTTCACAAAAAGCCTGAACTATTTCCTACATCTGCTTTGGCCTAAACAGCTGCACAAGCAACCTTCTATTCGAGTTCAAATAGTACAATTGTTTTTGTAGCGGCTATGTGAGAAATCCTATGGATGACTTCCCCATCAAGCTCGCCAATAGAATTTTCCGAGACCCTCTCAAAGCTGGTGGAGTTATTCAGTTCCTAAATCCTTCACCAGACTCTTCGGCTGTAAATTTGCTGCCCGATTCGCTGGCCTTTGACTTTCCCTTGCCAGAGCCCAGTGACCTATGTGGTGCGATCTCCCGTGGGGGACTAGCTGACTACCTATTTGTCCTAACGTCACCGACAACGGCTGCTGAAATTGCGACACTGTATCTAAACAGTCTCCGGAATCTCGGCTGGGTTTACTGCCCAAAGGAAAATGAGAGAACTCCACTGGGTCTTATTTATGCAGGCAATTGGGGACATCATCCGTTACGCTTTACTACCCAAAAGTATTCTCTAGAAATACGGTTTCAACCAGAGCCAGCACGAACCACGTTCTTCATCCGGATCGAACGGATCTGGTCGAACTACCCGCTCAATGCGACGCCTTTTCCTGTCCTCCTCATACCTACGGACACCCAAATTGTCGATAAGCAGGTGGGGGGCGATAACTTCCACATGCATGGTATTTATCAACTACAAAGCCCTCGAACCTTGCATGAATTAGGCGAATACTTCACTCGTCAACTGCGTCCTCTGACATATTTCGAAGATGATGACAGTGCTTCTGAACAATTGATCTGCAAGCTCGGCGATATCGATACCCCTCAAGAAAGCTGGCGGTTGTTCTTCTCCTTGGCAACCACTGGCGACAACCAGTTTGTGATAATCCTGCGGCTTGACAGTTTTGAAGGCATTACAAGACTATGCCCCTCGAAGACTGCCGATGACAGTCTCCTGTCTGTGAACGTCGTTAATTCTCTACTGGATGCCCTTTACCCTGCTCAACCTGAAGAACTGTTGTCTTTGGATAAACTGCAATACTTACCCATCGCTATGCCACAAACCGCTCAGGTCATTGGGAGTCTCAAGGCTGCTGATCAATGGCGCATCTTCCTTGATATGCCGGGAGATGCCCATTCGATCTCAACCACCTTGGTCAAGTTCCTAAATGAACAGGGATGGAAAGGACCGCAGCTCCCCAATAGTTTCGATAATATTGGCTTCGACGACTCTGGTTTCTTTCCGCTCATCCCTGCGTGCTTCATCCACTCTGAGCATCAATCACAGTTACGATGTTGGACCCGTCCTGCACAACCGGGCTGGATCGATGTAGAATTCTCGATCTCTTCCGAAACCGATCTTTCCTCATTCGTTCCACCTAAAGCAGAAAGGCTCCCCTACCCCACTCTCAAGCTTTCCGCTCCGCCCAATTCTGTGGTGTATTCAGGCGACGCTCGCTATCATCCACAGCGATTTCACAGTTCTGTCTACATTCAATCATTACTCAGTCAGCATGACCTGATGGCTCATTACGCTATGCGTATGAGGGCGTTGGGCTGGCTTCCCATGACTCAGAAGGAAACCCCTCAGGTTCATATCGGGCAATGGCTGACTGAGGCGGAAGGGGAGCGCTGGCACTGCTTACTCTGGATTATTAACGACGAATCCAGGGTAGATAGTTATTCGACACATCTACAGATACATCGTCTATAGCGATCTCCTTTGCCAGAGCAAATAGCAAAGACGCCTTTTGGGGCCGCTATCGCGCAGCGACTACGGCAAATTTCGAGGTCGCGCGATGAATCTCAAATATAAAATCTGTTGCCTCCTAGCTTTGCTTCTTGGCTTGGGCCTATTCGGTTGCGAGCCTAGGGAGGAGGAGGGGCCGCGAGTTTATGCAACCTGTAACCTGACAGGAGCCCCACAAGAGGCAGAATTGGATGTAGGAGCTGTTAACTTTACGGCAATTTCCTATGTTGAAACTCTGGTCATCTCTCCCGCCCAGCGCTTTCGAGGTGGTGGACCCGGTCTAGGCAATCCCAGCTGGTTTGACCAGTACCTGATTCGAGCAATAGCGGGTCATGAGATCGAGGTGGCATTTATTGTTACGCCGGTTAATGGCTCTCGCTACGAAGGTTCTGCCTTCACCACCTGTAGATAGCTTCTGGTTCGTGGTCTCCCAGCTGGGAGACCACTTTTTAGCTCAATCGAGTCTCTTCGGTCATCTCAATCCAACCCACCAAGCTCTTTCTTAGGCATTCATTGGGGAACTTTGACCCATGATTTCCGCTCTGCTTGATAGTGAAGTTTTGGCAGCTGATGATGGGAGCCCTTGAGGGGGATTGGCAGTGGTGCATTACTGATTTCTGCCATCAATCCTCCCCGCTGCAATTGTTGTAGCGCATGAGGCAATGTTGCTATCAGTAACTTTGGCAAATGCCGGTGAGTCACCTCATCCCCAAAACTCAGCCATAAGATCTGAGGGGGTAATATCGAACAAAAGACCAAATCAATCGTGGCTAAGTGCAGGAATTCTTGGTTTTTGCTCATGATCACAGCCCGAGCCTTTCTGGCTGCGTTCAGAATTTCCCTGTCGCTAGCGTCGTGAAGTGACAAGTCTCGAAGGGATAATGCTTCTAAGCCAAATTCATCTGAGAGCCAGGGGGCCAATGTCGGTGAGAGATGAGAATCAACCCAGATCTTCATGCTGCTGGTCGTTGAAGACCACTGTCGGTTTGACGGGCCGCATAAGCTAAACAAGCCTGAATGTCCGCCAACTCTAGATCAGGAAAATCTACCAGAATCTCGTCAGCACTCAGGTCTTCCGCCAGTAGCCGCAAAACATCTGTTACTCGAATCCGCATTCCTCTTATGCAAGGACGGCCCCCACATTGTCCCGGTGTTTCAGTGATGCGAGTTATTAATTCGGCTAGTTTCATAGGATTGACTAGAGGGAACTATGCACATTCTCGATCAATTAAAAGAAATCCTACTGTAAAATAACCAAAACGCAAAGTATGACAGAATGACAATTGCTGCTGAAGGCTGGTTGGGTGACTGAATTGGGCGAATTTATTAAATCAAGATGAAAGTGCCATCTAACGTTCCTGCACTTCCGAAGCGTCATGAAATTGTCGAATTGTTTCGACAAAGAATCCAGGCTGGCTGCCGCACCAAGTTGAAGCGCAGCGAGCGGCAAACTTTAGCCAAACTCTTTCTAGATCGTCTCATTCAGATGGCTGCTGACGAGACTGATAGTTGTGACGCGATCCAGCGGCTTTGCCTTGACGAAATTCGTTTACTCGAAGAGGGCTATCCCAAGAACTCTCTCCAGTCCTCATACTTGCCTGAGTACATCAAGCTGCTCAAGGACGCGATCGCCACTAGAACATTACCTCTAACAGCGCGGAACTCTTATCCGGAGAAAGCCAACGACAATGGGGGGGCGCGGCGGCACTACGCTCTGGACTTTCTCTCATACAACGGCCAGACTCAGCCGTTGCTTGCAGCTCTTGAAGCAGACACCCCGCCGTCCGCTGATGCTCCGTCCCGATTCAATCAGGAGCAGTACCTCGCATCAATTCATGAGCTATTTCTCTCCCACGACCCGATAGAGTTGATCGTCGGCATTGTCGCTGCGACGGGACGACCATCTCATGAGGTGTTGGCCTTCAGGCAGTTGGACACCACTGCATCGGGAGACTTTAACCGCCTGACGCTCCAAGATGACCCTTATCGGCTGTGTTTCTCCGCTTCAGGGGAAACGTCTAGCATTTTGACCATCCTCCCAGCCGCCGATGTGTTAGCTGCGATCAATAAACTGCGTGGTCATGATCTTGCAGCTCTAGAGGCTAGTTCCTTAGAAGATGCTTTGGAGGAGCCAGTACATCGCCTATTCGAGAGCATTAGGGGCATAACACCAGCGCTAGGAACGCTGCGAAATTTGTATGACGTGATCGCCCGAGAGGCTTCATTCTTAGAAGACTCTGTGCCTGAGGAGGCCGATAACGGTGCTGCTCAGGAGTTAGCCCCCGAGGGGGCCGGAACCGCCGAGCTGCCGGAGAAGATGTCGCCTGATCGGACAGCTACGCTGATAGCCACGCTTCAGAACACGACTAAGCGACAGGCTCAGACTATTGTCACGCTTACTGAGGTTATCAATCGGCTGCATGAGGAATTGGCTGTGGCGAGGAGAGGGCAATCTGAAGCGGACGCGTATCGCCTGAAATTAGAGAATATTCACTCTGTACTGAATACAGCAGTCCAAGATGGCCTACTGAATGCCCGCTCTCGCCGTAAGCGCCAGGGTAGGCCATCGACAACGGGGCCGTCGATGGCCTACCAGCGAGCAGTGCGGGTGTGGAAATTGACCCAGCAGTGGAATCGAGAAAGAGATTACAAGTCAGACGCGGCGATCCAGCTCTCTAAGAGTTTGCTGACGAGGCACTTTGGGGTGCATGTCAAGGCCATTAATTGCTTCTGGGATGACTTTGAGGCTGAAATAGCAGTCGAGAATCAACGGCTTGGCCTCAAGCATGCCGACATCCACTTCAACAAAGGCGAAAAACAGGATATTTTTGTCGCTCACGTAAAACCCATCCTGGAGCAGGAAGGCTTTTCCGCGAATGCAGTCGTGAAGCCCCCACGCTCCTGTCATGGTGATCAAGGGTAGACGGGCTAACGCCCAGAAGCCATGCCCTTTGCCGAAAAATGAAATGTCCCAAACACCTAATGAATGCTGTCAATGCTGTCAGGAAGACACCGACGCAGATTTTATCGGTGATCTCATCGAGATCGCTGGCATCTTAGTGCTGAGTCCCTTCGGACTCCTCCTTCTCTTCTTCCTTCTATGATGAATTGAGAATTTATCGGTTGCACTTTTAGGCCCCTCCAGAGCTGGAGGGGCCTGTCTTTTTTCGTCGCTCATCGAGACCATCCGCGATCGCGCAAAGCAAGCAATGTGGCACTGCTAGCGGCAGCTCAATCAGCAATTCGATAATCTTGAGCAGATTGAGTGGCCCATGTCTTAAGCACCAGAGGCTACTCATCAGGGAACGGTTCTTCTTCGAAGGTAGGGGCTGTTTCATTGGGGTCTTCCGGTCCGTTTAGGCCAATAAATTGCTCGATACGTTGCAGACGGGCATCGACAGATAACAGCGATCGCACGGCCAGGTTGAAGCCGGTCATCCGCAGTGTCAGCATCAAAAAGACAGCGACTCCCAATCCTCCGATCGAGAACCAAGCGATCGCTGGTCTCCAGTCGAATAGCTCAGTCCAAATCGAACGATTTTTTGGGTCGTTGGGGTTCTGGGCGAGCGGCTGAAGGGGGGTGAGCATCTGGCTGAGATGCTCCTTCAATCCCTCGTGACTGGCCATCACTTTGGCTAAGAGCTGCTGGGTTTCTGCCAAGGTCGATGCCGAGCTGCTGTCCGAGGGCGAGGAATGCTTCAGTTGCTCGCTGACCGCGTTCATGATGCCCTCTGCTGCGCTCAAGTGAATAACGAACTTCATCAAGTATTCGGCGAGTTGCGCGTAGCTGGCGGCTACCCCCTCCGTTTCCTTCGTCTTGGCGCATAGCAGTTCCGTGAGCTGTTGTGTGACTCCCCCCCATGTATCTAATGACCTCCTTATTTCACCAATCTCTCGATCCTGTGCTGTCTGAAGGGCATCCATACGCTGGACAATCTCAGGTAGCACCTTTTCAACCGCAATTTCAAGGGATGAGGATGACATTACGCGGCCTCCCCAGCAGGCACCTTAGCGGGAATGCCCAGAATGCCGGAAACGGTTTCCAGCTGAGCCATGCTACGTCGGAGGAATGATCCGGCTAGCAGTTTGTCTCCCAGCTCCATTGAGTCAACTTCAGCGAATGGCGTATTTTTCTCTAGTAGTGCGTCGAAGGTCGTGGTCGGCAGCACCGGCATCTCAATCTCTTTGCCGCGATATTTTTTGAATTGCTTATGCGGCGCTGAATTCTGCCATCGCACAAAGCCCTGGTCATCGCACTTCCAGAACAGACTCTTGACGGCCAGATAGTTAACGGAGTCCTTGCAGAACTCCATCATCGCTCCGAGCGAATCGATGGGGGAATAGCCATTGTTGAGCACCGTGATAATCGTGACCTCGTAGCCTAGCTCCTTGCAAACTGGAATAAATCCGAATTGATCCATCTGTTCGCGGCACTGATGACCAGAAGCCCCCGGCATATCAATGACGACCACATCTGGCGGGCAATTAGCGGCCAGGCACGGCATTGCCTTAGCGGCTTTTGGCTCTAACGGGCTGGTGAGCAACGAGAATAGTTTCTTGCCTTGACTGAGGCTTAGAAAGTCTAGAGCACACACACCATACCGTTCTCCATCTGCGTGATAGGCTGCAAATTCAGGATTTTCAATATCTGAATCAAGGCCGATTACCTTGACACCGGCTTCCGACAACGCATAGTAAAGCAGTCGGGCGAATAGGGTTTTGCCCGTCCCTCCCTTGCCGCCGAGGATGAGATTGATGCGTTTTCGTGTTTGAGTAGCCATAGCTTTCACCTCATAAAATGTTGATGGACTTAGCGCCCGGTCGGCTGGACTGATTAAAACGGGTAGTTTTCTTTGGTTGTCGCTGGGAGGAACGGCCCTGAGTTGGGGGCTCTTCCTTTTCTGGCGTATCCTCTTCTGGCACAGTTTCCGGTTGAGGCGGTGACTCACCTTCTATGTCTACTCGCTGCGCCGTTGTTGAAGGCGTATTGCTAGCCACGGTTGAGGATGGCTTGCGCCGCTTTTTCTTATTTCGATGGGTTAATCGGTAGTAATAATCTGAGGCGGTTCTGGCTGATAGCCGGATTTCCACCCCATAGACTTCCTTGGCTCCAGATTGAATGGACTGGGCTATCTGCTCCCAGGAAACACCTTTTCTCTTGGCCGCGTTGACTTGACTGCCACATTCGCGAAACACATCCCAGGCAGTCACCTTCTGAGTTGCCTCAGACTTGTTTAATTTCTCCCCCACTAAAGCAGCCAATCGACCGCTTTCTTTCTGCTCACTCATCACAGCATCCTTAGAACGAAAAATATCCATCCTCCATTGAATAGTCGTCGGTTCGCCATCGTGAATGACATCGATAAAACATCGGAATGATCCTCCAAGTTTGTCGGTTAGAAATCGCAATTAGGTCGCAGTCGGATCGGCTCATCTTCGACGACTTGTCGTTACCCTATCGGAATAAAATCGGAAACGATACGGACTGATATCGAAGCTGGATCGTTGAGCTGTTGCATCTTTTACGATGCTGTTTCGTTTTCCCATCAGAACTCAATCGAAGATTTATCAGTCATGCTGCGGTTCGATATCGGTATCCTGTCCACTCTTGAACGTTGAGCTATCGGATTTGTTACGACGATTCATCGTCCTTCGATCAGTAGGGAGATGGGATAACTATCGATGGATCATCGAAATCCTTACGATGTTGTTTCGGACGGCAATCGGAAAGCCACCGGAAGGCTGTCGGTTCGCTATCCATCGCAATTCGGGTGCTCCATCGTAAATTCGCGACGGCAAGATGTGGTGAAGGTAATACCCGCGATCGCAAGTGCATGATCCCAAGCCGCGTTGTCGTTGGTGGCGGACGGTACCGCTTACGCCACACTCGATTGCCTACGAGCAGAATCATCTTGCTTCTCCTTAGCCATGATTTCCAGCAAGGGTGTTATTCAGCACGAACACCTGGCCCTTGCTTTTGAAAGTAGCGACCAAATGTTGCTCAAATGTCACTTTTGGTCAGTGAAACAAAAGAAAAAATAAAGTAATGGTGAGCATTGCTTTTTACGACTGGAGCTTTCATGAGGGTGCTAGGAGATCGCGCTATAACGGAGTCATCCAGCAAAGTTCATTCAGCACAACATCGGCCCTGCGATCGCTCACATCAGTAGGCAGTGATCGCGGGTCGTTTCTCATTGTTGTGCCATGACTAAAAGAAGTAAGCGCATTGTTATCAAGTGCCACCCCGACGAACTGGATACCATTCAAGCCAAAGCCACCTCGTTGGATCTAGAAGCGGCGACCTACTTGAGAGAGTTGGGGCTCGCTGAGTCAACTACTCCTGAAGACTTGATTCAGCGACAACTGTATTGGCTGGCAGGTACCTTGCAGGACTTACTGGCCAGTTGGATTGAACAGTCAGGGGTGGCTTTCAAAGATCTAGAGCTGACCGTAATAGCCTTGAGGCAACTCCAGCAAGAAGCCTTACTGGATAAACTGCCTCCGTCACAGCTCAATGCTAACTTTGCCCAAGCGATCGCCCAGGTGCAAAATGCGTATCAAGATCACGAAGGGTAGTGAGCCTCAGGGTTTATGCGCCTATGCTCTAAATCCGGCGAAACAAAAGCCTGAAGTGAAGCCAGTCGTGTCCACCAACATGGCGGGCGATGATAGCATCACCCTGGCCAGGGAGTTCGAGCAAATTGTGAATCGTCCCCGGCGCTGGGCCGTTAAACAAACGATGGCGCATTATTCAGTTAGTTTGCCACCGGGAGAGATATTGGATCGAGCGACGATTGGGGCGGTCTCCAGAGCTTTACTGGAGCGCATGGGGCATCAGCACTGTCCTTATTTCGTTGTGCAACATCACGACCAAGAAGACAAAAACGATGTTCACCATTGGCATGTGGTGACCACTTCACTGACCCATGATGGCCAGTGGGTAGACGATAGTTTTAGTCATTTACGCCTTCAGAAAGTTGCCAGAGCACTGGAGGCCCAATTTGGATTAACGCTTTGTCCCCCTCGCCCTGCAGCTGAGCAACAGAATCTGACGACAGGAGAACATCGGCGGAAGGAGAGAACCAGAGAAGTCCTGCCCAAGGAGAAGCTCTGGAGCGCGATCGATATAGCCACTCAAGATCGGCCCACATTGCCCCTGCTGGTGACTCGACTCAAGGCACAGGGCATTGACGTTCATCTCTGGCGTAAGGGCGAGCAATACGGCGGGATTAGCTTCGGTCTGGAAGGCGCTGCTTTCGCGGGGCGACGCCTTGGGCCAGCCTATTCCTTCGGTGGCCTTCAGCGTCATAAGGGCGTTGACTACGATGCGGCCACCCAAAATACAGCGCTAGTGAAAATTCTGAATCAGAGTCCAGCGGATTGCAGGCGAGACCTTGACCGATATGCGGCGTTGCAAAAAAATCTGAGGGTGCTGTATGCCCAATACTCCAAGGGCATGGGGGCCGGTGATGATGTTGATGTCTACGTTGCTAGCGCGGCGATCGCGGCTGGGCACACAGAACAAGAGACAGCGAATATCTTGAGGCAAGGCGAGCGGGCCAAGGAACTACGACAAGCGCAAGGGTCGTCGGCAGAACGGCAATATTGCCAGCGGATTGTTCAAACAAATCGACAGCCTCTTCGTGGCAGAGGTGTGGTGCGGCAGCCGCAATTTCGACCTCAGATAGATCGTTAACCCGGTAACTTAATGCTGAATGAGCCCTTAGGGGTAAGAGCTGGTATAGAGCTGCAAATCGCGGAAATAGTTGAAGAGCAAGTATTTTAGCATCTGCTCTAAAGCGGCGGCGTCCTGATTGACTTGAGTGGGGTTCTGCCATTCATGACGCTTGTTCAGATATTTGGTGAACTTCATCTCCTCAAAGAGATCATACAAATCGAAAGGTGATGGACAGATTTCGGCACAAGCGGGCATGGCTTTGAGCACTGGCTGAAAGGTGTGGGCGTCTAGCTGGCCGCAAATGAGGCTAAGAGGCTCTTGGGGGCTGGAAAAAACGCCACACCAGAGCTGTTCATGAAAGCCGTATTGTTCTTTGGGATATTTGGGGTCGTTCAAGAGGCTGAGGAGGTTAGCGGGTTTTCCTTCTTGAAACTCTTCCCAGTGCCAGTATTCTGGGTATTTCTTGGCTGGGTTTTTTAGGCCGTAACGCCCCGGAATCAGAATTGCTCCGACCAAGTGTTTTGAATAGGTTGTGAGATATAGCAGTGGTAAACCTTGGGGATGCGTCCAGTCATCAACAATGAGCATGGCTGATCTGACTCCGCAATTAGTGAACAATTTCTAATTCGCAATCATCATATCGCGAGTGCTTTGGCTGCATCGTCGATCTAAACAGATTGATCCATTAATTCTTCTGTGGGTGAACGATTGCCAATTCACAATCGTTGATGTCGTGATCAGGATGGTGGACGCTGTTACTTTTCTTGTTTTATGGTTGTCTTGAAATCGTTTAATCGATTGTTTCTGGGATCGATGAACGATCGCTGATTCATCGCTATTGATGTTGTAAGGTTCATGGAGTGTTCTTTTTGCCTCCATTTTCGTATTGAAGTCGCTTGATTTATCTCCTGTGGAGCGCATCAGGGGATCAGTATCTTCACAAAGGGGCAATGTGGCTGTAAGTTAGCGCTAGATTTCCCTGATGCACAGAGGCTTGCTTAAGTTGGTTTTGGTTACGTCTGTTGATTCCAGGGTGCAAGTTCGTATGACAGATGACAGATCTCTCGGTGATGCTGACTCACCGACTCGCTTTCGGGTAACAGAACGCGAAGCGCTTCGGCAAACGTTGGAACATTTTGCTGTCAACGAGACGGATCTTGCTCTCAGGGCTGAGGTTCCCCCTAGCTCTTTGTCTCAGTTCAAAAATGGGCGAAGAAATGTTACGACTAATACCCTGGATGGGATTCTTAATCAGCTTTCAACAGAGCAGTATCAGTACTATTTGCGAATGCTGGCAGGCGCGGATTTTCTCCTCCGCGATGCCAACCCTCTCCTGTCGGAGGCGTTAGACAGCTCAGCAGAACGTAGGAAAGCGCTCTATGCTTTGGTCGGAAGCTTTGTTAGCTTCTGCAACAGAAAAGAGCAGCTTGAGCTGCTAGGCATTATCTATCGAGCTTCTAGGATTAATCCGAATCTTCAGGAGCCGCTTGAATCCTCTGAAGAAAATGCAGGGTCTTGAACTTTGCCCCCTCCCATCGCCAAGACGCCGATTAAATCGTTAAATGTTTTGCCGTCGCATCGCCCCTCTGCCAGGAAGCACTTGACGATGTGCAGAACATTTTGGCTGCGCTCTACTGCAGGAGGGGAAGTCCTCTCCGGGGAGACGAGTGCATAGAAGTCTGTCTGTGCGTCAGAAGGCATCGCATTCACTAGGCGACAAAACTTATCAGTCACAATATCCTTACTGCCATCTAAGTAACTTGACAGCATTGAGGCCGAGATACCAGTCGCCCGGCAAAGGCTCGCCTGGGAAATCCTCCGTCTCGTCATCACTTCTCTGAGTGCATCCCTATATGTTGTCATGTCTATACAAATCTCTGTCATTCTCTATTCTCTCAATAGTAATTGTGTTGGATCGTTGTCATAACGATATTGCTAAATTGTGAGGAATCCGACTTTCTCCTGTTACGTGTATGTTCCAAGTTGTTGTTGGACATAGCATTGATCCTTCATCTCTATTGGCGGTCAAAGAAGCCGTCAATCAGTGTCGAGATCAGCTGGCGGGAGCCATTCCCAGTGCTGGCATCGTGCTCTGTGCCATTGATTTTGAACATCAGGTAATTCTCGACTTTATTAGTAAGGAATTTCCCGGTATTGCTTTGATTGGAGGCACAACTGTCGGTGAAATGTCTTCAAGGCTGGGGTTTCATGAGGACTCCCTAACCCTGATGCTATTTTGCTCCGATGAAGTTGATATTCGGGCAGGTTTGGGGCTTCAGGTTTCTGAGGATGAGATCGCGGCGGCGCGCCAAGCTATACCTGACTTGGGTGAGTCGGCCCCGAAGCTCTGCTACGCGATCGGCGAAGGTTTAGGCGTGGACGGAGTGGCCCTGGTAAATGGCTTTAATGCCATTTTGGGTGACAACGTCCCCATCTTTGGCGGCCTGGCCGGAGATGATTGGCAATTTGAAAGAACTTATCAGTTCTTTGGTCGGCGAATCCTGAGAGATGCGGTGGTGACGCTCGTTTTTTCCGGCAATCTCTTAGTCTCTTCTGGCATCGCTACGGGGCAGCATCCAATTGGTCAAAAAGGTACAGTTACTAGGTCGATTGGCAATGCCATCCACGAAGTCGATGGCCAATCTGTCAAAGTTTTCTACGAGCGTTTTTTTGGCAATGCCCTGTCCAGAGAGCTAGCCGGTGGATCTTGGGGCGGAGCGGTCGCGGTGTTTGAACCGGGCGAAGATTCGTTCTATGTGCGATCGCCCAATAGCCAAGACACAGTTTCCGGCAGTATCGAATATTTTGGCAACATCCCTGAACACTCTAGTATTCAATTCACCGAGACCAGTACTGAAGACCTCCTCGCGGCGGCGAGGGAAGCCCTCGAAAAAGCTCAAGCCCTCTACACGGGAAATCAACCCACCGCCGCTTTGCTAGTCTCTTGTTCCTCTCGAATGAAATTACTGGGCACGAGAGCCTGGGAAGAGCACGACATTGCCCAGAAAGTTTTGCATGACTTGCCCAATATGGGATTTCATGCCTATGGAGAAATCTGCCCTTTCTCGTCAAGCGGGAAATCTTATTTTCACAACGAAACTTTCACAGCAATTCTGATTGGCACTTAAAATCCTATGACATCAGTAAACATAGATAGGGTTTCAGAGGCATGTCAGCAACTTGAAGCCCTCAAACAACAAAATCGGATTCTGAACAAAAAATTATCTCGTTCAGAACTGACCCGAGCTGAATTAGAAACGGCGAGTCAGCGACGAGAACTGATGCTTAAACAGGTTATTCGTGATGCGAAACTAGCTCAAATTGAGCTTCAAAAGGCGAAAGAGTTTGCTGATAGTGCGAACAAAGCTAAAAGCGAATTCCTGGCTAATATGAGCCATGAATTGCGTACCCCGCTGAACGGTATTTTGGGCTACGCACAGATTTTAGGCCGCGAGGAATCATTATCCGAGCGAGGAAAGATGGGCCTCAATATGATTGCCCAAAGTGGTGACCATTTGCTGACCCTGATCAACGATATTCTTGACCTCTCTAAAATTGAAGCTTGCAAGATGGAGTTGTTTCCTGAAAGCTTTGACTTGCTCGCTTTTCTGCAAGATGTTGTGGAAATCTGCCGTGTTCGTGCCGATCAGAAGGCTATCTCATTTGATTTTTTCCCAGAAGAAGGCTTGCCCGTGGGTGTGACTGCAGATGCCAAGCGTTTACGGCAAGTGTTACTTAATTTGATTGATAATGCCATCAAATTTACTGATCATGGACAGGTCTTTTTCATCGTTCGCTTGATGGCGTGTCGTAATGAGAAATGTCGTCTGCGCTTTGAGGTGCATGATACTGGAGTTGGAATAAACCCCTCCCAAATTCAGAAGATATGCTTGCCGTTTGAGCAAGTTGGTGATCGCCGTCGTCAGGAGGGTGGTACTGGCTTGGGCTTGGCCATCAGCAATCAAATCATTCAAATGATGGGGAGCGAATTACAAATTGAGAGCCAGATTGGGGATGGCAGCGTGTTCAGCTTTGAGGTGGATCTTCTCGAAGCCCCAGAAGTGGCAAGCTGGATAATACCTCCTCGTATTGGAGTTCGTCCATGCTCATCACTTTTGGACACTTCTGCAAAGCCGCCAGAGGAAACGTTGCAGGAACTAGGCAGATTTGTGCGGAAGGGGGATCTGGATGCTGTTCGCAGAATTGCGGAGAGACTTGGCGAACAGTATCAGCCTTTTGTCCAGAGCATTATTATGATGACAGACACTTGCCAAGTAAGGCAACTCAAGAGCTTTCTTGCGGTTGAGTGAGGCCGGACATTTTTGTTCCCATTTCATCAAAATTTTACACACAAAAATCAATACTAAAGGCAAAGATTTTCAATTAAGAACTAGGAATTTGTTAAATATCTTTGGCTAAGATTAACTAATTCCATCAATGCTGTTAATCCCATTAAATAAAAATGCCTGAGATAGATGACTTTATCTTGATTGTGGATGATAATCCTACAAATTTATCCGTCCTTTCAAACATGCTCAAAAGCGACGGATGGTCGGTTCGGGTGGCGACAGATGGTGAAACAGCTCTTCAGCAAGCTGCGGAAGAGTTACCCTCGCTAATATTGTTAGACATCATGATGCCAGGCATCGATGGGATCGAGACGTGCAAAAGATTTAAGGACAGCCCTCGCAGCTGCGAGGTGCCGGTGATCTTCATGACTGCACTGACTGAAGTCCCTCAAAAAGTGGAGGGCTTGACGGTCGGGGCGGTCGATTACGTGACCAAGCCCTTCAGCGAACAGGAGGTTTTGGCTCGCGTTCGCTTGCACTCAAAGCAAAGCAAGCTATTAGAACGACTTTATTCAGATCGCCGTGCTATGCAAGCTCGCTTGATTGAGTTGATGCAAATTCAGGCGGATAGGGATCAGATGGTTCTCACGAAACTTGTGGAAGCGTTGGAAGCGAATGCCCCTGTTTCGGAATCGACTGCCCCTGTTTCAATGGACATGGATGTGGTTCACTCCGTTGAAAATTATGCCAATCAACTGCTTGAGTTAGTTTCTCTCTACAAGAAAGAAGAACCTCAAAATGACCTAGAACAGATTGAGGAAATTTGTCGGGCGTCTTTTGTGACGCTGGATAATTGGTCAACGCCTGAGGCGGTCAAACACCAACGGGACATTGCCAGCGCTTGGGCAATGATACGACGCAGATTCCCGTATCAGGTCGAATCTGATACCTCTGACAGCCTCCGTTTAGTGATTTTAGGGGCTCCCGACCTCCCTCGGCTTGAGGTTGATGTTCCGAAACAGCATCCAAGCAGCAAGAGTGTTCAGTACCTGCTGGGCACTGAAGATGACTCAGAAGAGTATTCGCGGTCTTGTTTAATCGAGATGTGTGAGGCTCTGCTCGATTCCGATCTGGGTGAGCCAGACGCGGTGATGTCAGCCGGTCGGGCACTAGCCATGCTGACGATCGACTGTCGATATGAGGTCTGGAGTGGTTCAGGGCAATCTGTTGTTCTCCAGCTTGAAGACCCGATCGATGACCTCTCTTTTGCTGAAGTCTTGCCTCTAATCGGAGATTAGTAGCGGCCATTTCAGAGAGCGGTCAGGCGTTTGTCGATCTCTTGCCCTAAAAAACCCGTTCTGGATCGATCTCGTCACATCCCCCTTGCAAGAAGAGGAAACCCGCAATTGTGTCATTGGATTCATCCGGCATTGTCGCGGTGGTCAGGGCAACATCTTCAATTGGAATAAATTTGCGATCATCCGCCCATTCAATCTCGATACTAGTCACTTCCCCAGCTTCATAGAAGCCTTCGGATTCGGGGCCGTCAGGACTGCACCCTCGTGATTTTGTTGCCAACTGATAGGAAACTCTAGTCGCTGATCTTGAAACAGCAGGACTGCGTTTATTCCTGACATAATAGACCTCGACAGATCCGTCTTCCATTGGCCATACCGTAATGACCCGGTTCTCGTTATGGCGACAACCGGCTGCATCGGTATTGCTTGGGTAAGTATCACCCGGAAAAGTTCCTTCTGGAACGCATAATTTCCAGGTAACAGCCACTGGAGTGTCAGCAGAAATTTCGGTCGCTGTCTCTACTGCCTCAGCAACCGGAGGCGTGATGCTTTGAGTTTCAGTTGCAGGATTCTGTGCCCCGCTACAAGCAGAGAGTATCGCTACTAGCAAGAAAGCTGGTGGTGTAAGCCAAGAAAAAAGTTTCATGATGTAACGCATCCATTTTCAAAAATGAACATTCTCGAAGTGTTCGTCACTGTAATATTTGTGTGACATTTCCCCCCGATTCTGATGTTGTTAACGAGTTCGGGGTGACCCATGCCAACTGCAACTGCCGCGCTGAATCACAACCATATTTCTCCAGATCAGATCATAGAGCTGGAAATTTTAGGGAAGTCTTTTCATTTCTTTCGTCTTCCTCAAGGCTCGACATCTGGAGTCTCGCAAAGTTTTTTCGACAAAATGTGTTTGAGCGTTTCTGAAGTGCTTACAGATGCTCCACCACAAGCTATACAGTTTTTCTTGTGTCACCTGAGAGATGTTCAGGAAGACACTCAGGTTGGCCTACCGGATTACGTCTGGCTAGACCAGGAACAAGGGCATCCCAAAGCCATTACCCCAGTTCCTTGGTTTGAAACCGTCAAATTTTGGCAAAGGCTGGCACTCGGAAACAACGACTGGGCGAAAGGAGTCAGTCTGCAGTTACCAGCAGTCGAGGAAGCAATCCTCTGTTCCTCTGGTCAGCAGGAATGTCTTTCGGTAACGGGATCTCTCTGGCACGCAGCCAGCGACGGTGGGCTTGTGCTTTGGGACCCGGTTTAAGTGATGCTCAGGCTGGCAGTGGCCAGGACTATGAGCATGTAGCGTAGGCTTCGGCCTAAGGAAAGGGTTTTCCAGGCCGAGTTGGGGAGCCCCAAGGTAAGCGTTAACAGGGCGAAACTGATGGCGAACTGCCAGCTACCGCCCACTGCTGCCGCGATCGCGAGGAGGCCGCAAAGGATGGCAATGACCATCTCCAGCGGCCTTTCTAGTGAAGCGAGCCCATTCAAGAACTGATTCAGTAGCGTCATGTATTGAACCTAATGACCTTAAGGATTTCTTCCATTTTGGCGAAGAAGCGTCGGATCGACATGGGTAAAAGCCCGTTTGTCTTTTGGTCTTTAGGGTTTCTTCAGGTCGGGAGCCAAAATGCCACATTTGAGCAACATTTGGTCGCTAGGGTGAAATCAGCAGAGTAAGAAAAAGCGATGACTCTACAGCCAGTGCCGCCTTCTGAGCCTTCTCAGCCTGAGCCTTTTGATTACGAGGCGACCCTGACGGCCTTAGCACCTTATCTCCAAGGGGTAGTTGCTGACGTGACTGCCACTGTTGCGTCGGTACGTGATGAACTGGAAGCCTCGGAGCCAGAAACTCTGCTGACTCAATTAGCTGATGTCACAGCAGAGTTACTAGAGCTAATTGAAATTCTGGCTTCCCGGCCGCTGAATCAGCGCCAGCTACAGATGCTTGGCACGCTTGAGATAACGGCCAATCACGCGGCGTTGCAAGCCCGTGATTTCTGCGAAACGTTCGAGGTGTGATATGCCAATGATGCATCCTCGCGAAGCTCAGTTCACCCGAGAAAATCTTCGGGATACGTTCGGCATTGGCGCGATCGGGGTGGGCCTGTTTGTTTTGCTGCGGTGGCTCATTCCGATTAGCCATGTGCCGAGCGCATCGATGGAGCCGACCCTGCCGCAAGACAGCAAAATATTAGTCAGTAATGTGGCGCTGTGGTTTGCAAAACCCCAGCGGGGGGATGTGGTGGTGTTTGACTCCGGCTTCCGGGCAGGGCTGTTAGATCGCGAGAAGGTGCAATTCACGAAGCGGATCGTGGGACTGCCCGGTGAAACTATCGAGGTAACGTCTGAGGGCGAGGTTTATATCGATGGTCAATTACTGCCAGGCGTGACCGCCAGTGCCCCTTATGCCGCATCTGAGATTGCCGATGAGCATTATTTTGTACTGGGTGATAGCCACCAGGGCGATTCTTACGATTCAACCGTGCTGGGCGCGATCGCCGAAGACAAGATTGATGGCAAGGTAATTGCTGTGGTCTGGCCTGTGAGGGCGTTGGGAACGGTCGCTCATCCTTAGTAATACCTGCACTCTTCCAGGTTGAAAGGAAATGACTGCTCGTAATTCGGCTCGATTTGTAGTCCAGCCTGTCTGATCGGTAACTTTGCTTGCATGAGTGTTTCATCTCCCTGCAAACGTAAGCAATCCAGAAAAAAGTAGCCGACGCCATATTCTGTCTGGACAAAGGGATATTTGTAGAGTGGAGCTTTCTCCCAGCTACCTGCGGGCAATTTCTGGAGAAGACCCCTGATTCTTTCCCTCAATCTGTTGATTGAGGTATCAACGGCTCGATTGTCAAACTTGCTGGCATGGTTGTTTAACGCGGCGACGAGTTCTTCTCTACCCCATACTCGGCGCGGGCTTTTTGCGAGTAATTTGATCAGTTCAAACTGCATCGGTGTGGCCTTGAAAAAGGCAAGTAATTCACCGCGATTAGTCTTCAAAAAGCAGTCGCGAGCCTGTCCTTCCAGCATGAGGTGTGGGCTTTGGATGATCTTTTTGCCAATGCCACATCTCCGGGCGATGACTGTGATGTTAGATTGCAAAAAATCCTGGTCTATCGGATACTCTGCAACGACCTCGAAGCCGAGCCTATAGTATTTAATTTTTTGCTCTTTCCTGGCTTCGTGAGCGACAACTCCTACCAGGATAGGCACATAGCTTTCCGTGTCTGAATTAAGGGTTTGTTGAAACTGACGCAAAAAAGAAGGCAGTTCAATTGTTTGCCTCAAATCAAGAATAATAACATCGGGTCGATTGAGGTTGATTTTCGTAAGGCCGTCTTGAAATTGACAAGCTGACACCTCATTAGCTTGGCCGAATAAAGAAGCGATCTCTTGGTGAAATGAAGTCTCCCCCACAACTAAAAATCGCATGGTCTCAAGTACCAGTAGAGAATTTATCTTTCGGATATTATTGACCGCAAAGCCAAAAACAGTCAATGCCGCGACTTGCCTTTTAGGATTGGTTAACTTTGTTTACTTTTGTTAGCATTCGGGTTGACTATAACTTTATCTTTTCTTTTGTATTAGTAGCTAAAAGACACATTTGAGCGACATTTGTTTTTCATCATGAGTAACGAGAGGACAACTCTCGGCAAACTCAAATCGCTCGTTAGAGGTCTTTATGGTTGCGATTGGACAGACTCCCAGAGGCGGAGAGGCGGCAGTCGCGTCTCTCTCGCCTGCCCCCCTCTCCTTAGAGGAGCGGGCAAAACTGCAGCAGATGCTGTTTGACAAGTTCGAAGGAAAACGGCTGGCATTTACGATGCCGTTGTGGCTGAAGAAGATGCAAGAAAATGTCTTCCTCAAGAAGGTCGCCAAGTATCTGCCTTGGGCCATGCTTGGCACGACTGCGGCGCTGCGCTTAATGATCGGTGCCCCCACGATGGCAGTTGGATTTTGTCTGTTAGGTGGTGTGTCTTTAGTGGCTCGACAGCTTTATAAGCGTAGTCCTGCCCTGAAGCGAATGATCAATAAAGTTGGTCAGCGGCGTTGCTTTCGGCTGATGGCTGGGCTGCTTTTTGGTGGCACCCTTTGGATGTCGCAAACCAGTCCTGTGTATGCACAGTTCTTTCAGGGAGCTGAGACGTTTTTCAACGCAACCTTCCCTGATGCCGCTGCTGTCGTGCCGGTCATCTTTGGGGTTATTCGTGCCCTGTTCTTGATCTACATTGCTGTCGCGTTAATCAGAGTGGTGCAGGCAGCCAGGAATGACGATGACTGGCAGCAAATGGCGAGACAACCAGTCATCATCGTGATGGCTGTGGTCTTAGGGGACGTCTTGACGACCCTAGTGATTGGCTGATTTTTCCCTGTGATGGCTCGAAATTGTAATGCTGGCGGAGGTTTCCTCTGCCAGCACGACTCCGTGTTAGAGGGTTTCAATGGCTGACCCTGATGCCTATATTCCAGTCAATGCGGCGCTCAACATGCGCCCCTCACTGGGGCCGATTCCCGCCGATCAGGTCTTTCCGTGGGCAGTAATTGTGCTGGGCAATCTACTGGTCGTGAAGTCGCTGCTAGGGATGAACTGGATTGTCACCATCCTCAGTTGTGGTTGGGGCGTGGCGACCTGGTGGATTTTGACCGGCAGTGATAGTGGGAAGTTTCTCTCGAAGTTTCATTCTCCGCCGTTCTGGGTATACGGCTACGTGCATTACCACACGCCTCTAGCAGGCGACTCAGGTTTCTCTACAGTCAAGCCGCCGCGCCGCCCGCGCAAAGACAAACGCAGGAAGCGCGGTCACAGACGCATTCAGCACTGAGGATCATCATGTCCCCAAGAGATGGCAAGTTAGGCAAGCGCAAAGGCATCTTCTTCTCTAGAGGCGAGAAGAAAAATGTCACCCTGCAGGCTTTTGAGGATTTTTGCGCTCTCCGCTCAATGGTGCGCTTTAAGGTCAAAGGCCGTGATGTCGGGGGGGCGTTGCTGATGCATAAAAACCAGTTTCGTGTGGTGTTTGGATTCTCCTGTAAGGGGATTCACGATACGCTTCGCCCCGAGCAGGTGCCAACGGTGTGTGAGCGATTGGAATCTGGCGTTAAGGAGTTGCTTTCCAACGGCACCATGACGGTGCATCTCAGCTCGTTTGCGAGCGACGAAGACCGGCAAGCTGACCTGGATGAAGTGATTTCGAATGCGCCGGCTGCAGAGCTTCAGCTCATCATGATGAGCGAGAAGAAGCGGGCGCGAGAACTCGCTGAGAACGGCACACGCCGGGTTAAGAAGCTCACACTCTATGTGAGTTTCACGATTGGAGGTGATAGTAAGGCGGGCACAGAGTCCGACATCATTGAGAAGTCTTTAGCGCAACTGGTCTCGTTTTGGGAGAGCTTCAAAGGCAAGGGCGGAGATGTTGTCGCTCATAAATACGAGGAAATTTTCAACGCCGCATTCATTGATGGCTATCTCCGGTGGGAATCACTGCTAGATATCAAGATGGGTTTGGATGTTGCCCCCCTCTCGATCGAAGATTTATGGAGCAATATCTGGCATGTTTTCAATGTCTCCGCGCCGCCAGCCGTTCCGAATCCCCTGACCTTCGATGGTCACCAGATTACTGAGGAAGCGAATAGCGATACGGACATCAAGTCGGTCTTGGTGCGTGGAGAGTTCGGGACCGCTCGCACCCCAGAAGCGGATCGAGCGTGGGTGCGGGTCAAAGACAAATATGTTGCGGTAATGCCGATCGCCGCGAAGCCAGCTGGGTTCGCCAACATGCGGTCGCAGCTGCGGTATTTGTGGGATGTCTTGTGCCGCCCCCATGTGATCGACACAGAGATTATTTGTCAGATTGGGGCGGCGAATCAGGCCATCGTCAAAACGGGAATGCAGCGGTTGCTGAAGCAAAGCAATAATGCCACGCTGGCCGCAGCGGACCATCGGAACATAGACGTGAGTGCTGCGCTGCGGACGCAGAAAACGGTAGAGGCAACCGAGAAGATTCTCGAAGGTTCAATGCCGCTGAAGATTGCCACCGTCTTAGTCGTGCATCGACAGACAAAGACAAAGCTATCAGAAGCCTGTCGGGCGATCTCTGAATGTTTCCAGCTCCCAGCGCGTGTGGTGCGAGAGACGGAAGTCGGATGGCGGTATTGGTTGCAATGCCATCCGTTGATGAGTTGGGAAAAGCTGCTAGCGGCTCCCTATGCCCGACATCTGACTTATTTGAGTAATGAAGCGGCGGGGATGGTGCCCTTCACCATGACCCGCCAGGTGAGCAAGCGCGGCTTTGAGCTGATCGCCGATGATGGGGGGAGCCCCATCTATATCGATTTTATTGAAGAGCACCGCAATGTTGCGGTGTTTGGGACGACGCGCTCCGGAAAGTCAGTTGCCGTTTCTGGTATGTTGTCGCGGTTTTTGGCTTCAGGATATCCGATTGTTTGCTTAGATTATCCCAAGCCTGATGGCACTTCTACGTTCACGGACTACGCCCGGTTCTTAGAGCCCCATGCGGCTTACTTTGACATTGGTTCGGAGAGCAACAATCTCCTAGAGATGCCCAACTTGGCTGGGTTGAGCGCTAAAGACCGAGAAGAACGTTTCGAGGACTATAAGGCATTTCTGGAGTCGGCTTTAGTGACAATGGTCTTGCCGGATGCGGCAGGGCAAGTGGTTTTAGAGCAAACGATCCGGAGTTTGATTGGCCGGGCACTCACCAAATTCTTCGCCGACGAGACGATTATGGCTCGCTATCAAGCTGCCGAGGACGGTGGCTTTGGTTCAGCCGCTTGGCAGGAAACGCCGACCTTGAATGACTTCAAAAACTTCTGCACCCTAGAGGCCCTGGATCTGGGTGATAAGAAAGGGGCGGATATCGACGCGGCGGCGGGTCAGATTTCGTTGCAGTTGGATTACTGGCTGCATTCGCGGATCGGCAAAGCCATTGGTCGGCCTAGTTCCTTTCCCACCGATGCTCAATTGTTGGTGTTTGCTCTCCGCAACTTGAGCAATGAGAATGAGGCCGCGATTCTGTCGCTCTCTGCTTATTCCGCCGCATTAAGGCGGGCGCTGGGTAGTCCTAAGTCCATCTTCTTTATTGATGAGAGTCCAATTCTCTTTGAGTATCAGACGATTTCGCAGTTGATTGGCCGTCTTTGCGCCAACGGCGCGAAGGCGGGTATTCGTGTCATGCTCTCGGCCCAAGATCCAGACACGATTATGAAGAGTGTGGCCGGAGCCAAAGTCATGCAGAACATGAATGTCCGGCTGATTGGTCGGATTCAGGCAATGGCTGTGGAAGCGTTTGTGCGCTTGCTCAACTACGAGCGCATGATCATCGCCAAGAATGCGACGGAGAGTTTTTTCCCCAAGAAATCGGAGCTTTATTCCAATTGGCTCCTGGACATAGATGGCACATACCTTTATTGCCGCTACTATCCCGGAGCTGTCCAGATTGCAGCGGTGGCGAATAACCCTGATGAGCAGCTCGCCAGAGACCGTGTGTTTGCTCAATATCAGGGTCGCAAGCTTGAGGGTATGGCCCGGTTTGCGGATGCCTATGCCAACACCATTCGGAACGGTAGCAGCCTCGACGATCTCGGGCGGTTGCCGGTTACCGCTCGAAGTCCTCAGCCAGTTGAATTTGCTGAGAGTGCGTAAGCACATCCATTTTTTCCTGCGGATGACGCGGGAAGGAGTCTTTCCATGAAACGTCAAAACGGACGAAACCAACAACTCAGAAGATTGCTGTCATTGACTGTCCCGATCGCTCTCTACATTGGGGCCGTTAGCTCGTCTCCTGCAATCGCTACCTTTGCTGATCCCAATACAGCTCCTGTCAACCCTGGAGGTGGGGGGGCGGTTCAAGTTCCCATCAATGATCTGCCGGGCAATCAACTCCCGAATCCTGCAGCAACTACTGGAGGCGTGCCCGGTGGCGACTTAAGCATTCTAAATGGCGATCTGGAAGCCATTTTGGGCAATGGCGACCTGGGCAGCATTCTAAAAGGCGACCTAGGCAGAAAAAAAAACAGACGAATAAACAAATAAAATTAAAAAAAAAAAGAGCAAAAACTAAAAAAAAAACTAGGAGGCAGGAGGGG
>ERZ1740065.85-NODE-85-length-40135-cov-5.386003_pt1 | contig 40135 bp, 33 predicted proteins | sample MGYA00581738_ERZ1740065 | MGnify/ENA primary metagenome ERZ1740065 (study PRJEB43018, sample SAMN04849749) | marine metagenome | isolation source: floating plastic debris | place: Pacific Ocean | collected 2008-09-01 | study: EMG produced TPA metagenomics assembly...
CGCCGCGATCACATGCCGATCGACTTTGTGATCAGCCCCGAAATGGATGTGGCGGCCGCCGCCCTGCAACGCCTCTCGGCCCCGGCGGCCTTTGACACCGAGGTGTTCATGAACGGGCAGGCGCATCTGATGGGGATCACCATCGAAGAGGAATGCCCGGTGGTCAACACGCCACTGCGACAGCTGACAGACCTCTTTTCCACGCTGCGTGCCACCGTGGTGGCGGTGCGGCGCGAAGGAACGCTCTTTGCGCCGGAAGCCAAGGACCAGCTGTTTGTGGGGGATGACTGCTATGTCTTCACCCATGTGGAGGATATCCCCCGGACGCTGGAAATCTTTGGCAAGAAGGTCACCAAGCAGGAGCGTGTCGTCCTCGTGGGCGGCGGCAATGTCGGCCTGACGGTCGCACAGACCCTCGAAGCGCGGGCGAAACGCGTGCGCGCCAAGGTGATCGAAAAGAACCGGATCTGTGCGGAGCGGGCTGCCGAAGCGCTGGAACGCACCATCGTTCTGAACGGCGACGGGCTTGATGCGGGCCTGCTGGCTGAAGCCGGCATTTCGCGTGCGGATGCGATGCTGGCCATCACCGATGACGACAAGACCAACATGCTCGCCTGCGTGCGCGCCAAGGCCGAGGGCTGTCCCTACACGATCGCCCTGATCAACGATCCCACGTTGGTACCGCTGATGACGCCGTTGGGGATTGATGCTTACATCACCCCGCGCGCGACCACCGTCAGTTCGATCCTGCGCCACATCCGCCATGGTCGCGTGCGCGCCGTCTATTCCATTGGCGATGCCGAAGCCGAGGTGATCGAAGCGGAAGTCATGTCCACATCGCCCCTGGCAGGCAAGCGCATCACCGACATCGACTTCCCGGAAGGTGTGCTTGTCGGCGCGGTGCGCAAGGGCGACGATGTCATCCGGCCCCTGGGCGGGACCCGGATCGACGAGGGAGACGTTGTTGCGATCTTTGCGCTGGCAGGTGATGTGCCGGAGGTGGAGCGGCTGATGCAGGTCTCCATCGACTTTTTCTGAGGCATGGCGCGCGCGCGCGACATCAAAAAGCGCCGGAGCGCGCTGGAACAGCTGATCGATCTGCCGCTGTTTCTGCTGATTTTCGGGGTGGCCTCGGTGTCGATGCTCATCCCCGCGCTGCACGGTGGGGCCGTGCGCAACCTGGATACCGCGCGGATGTTCTTCTACAGCGGTATTCTGGGCCTGACCCTCTTCAGCCTGATTGCCATCGCACACGCCGGACGACGCCCGCGCCACGGGGCGCTTGGCACGCTAATGTCGCTTTTCTCTACCTTTGTCTTCCTGCCTGGTTTCCTTGCGGTACCGTTTTACGAAGGATTGGGCACCACCAGCTACCTCAATGCATATGTCGAGATGGTCAGCGCCATCACCACTACGGGTGCGACACTTTTCCAGGATCCCGAACGTCTGGACAGCACGTTGCACCTCTGGCGCGCGCAGGTGGGCTGGATGGGCGGTGCCGTGATGTGGATCGCCGCCTCCGCCATCCTCGCGCCGCTCAACCTTGGCGGTTTTGAAGTCACGGCGCAGGCAGAACCCGGCCAGCGGGAAGCCTTGACCAGCCTCATCGGGCGGGCGGACCCGCGCGCACGGCTGCTGCGCGTCACCTCCGCCCTGTTGCCCATCTACATCGGGTTGACCCTGTTGCTCTGGGTGCTGCTGATGGTCAGCGGCGATGCCTCGCTGGTCGCACTCTGTCATGCGATGTCGGTCATGGCGACGTCGGGAATTTCTCCCGTGGGCGGGGTCGAGTTCAGCGGCTCCGGCATCACCGGCGAAGCGCTTGTCCTGCTGTTCATGTTCTTTGCGCTGTCCCGGCTGACCTTTTCATCGGACACGATTACGGCGACCCAGGGCGGTTTGCGGACCGATCCGGAGTTTCGTCTGGGCCTGGTGCTGGTGATCGGCGTGCCGCTCATCCTGTTTTTTCGCCACTGGCTGGGCGCCTTCGACGTCGCCGCGGAAGACGATTTGACTCAGGCGGCAAACGCGCTCTGGGGGTCGGTCTTCACGGTCATGTCCTTTCTGACCACGACAGGGTTTGCCAGCGAGCACTGGGCCCAGACCCAAGCCTGGTCCGGCCTCGATACGCCGGGCCTGATCCTGATGGGATTGGCGCTGATCGGCGGTGGCGTGGCCACCACCGCCGGTGGTGTCAAACTGCTGCGTGTTTTTGCGCTCTACCTCAACGGGTTGCGCGAGATGGAACGGCTGGTGCATCCGTCCTCAGTCAGCGGGGCTGGCACGGATGCACGCCGGCTGCAGCGTAACGGGGCTTTTATCGCGTGGATTTTCTTCATGCTTTTCGCTCTGACCCTCGCCGTCTTAACCATGCTTCTGGCCTTGCTGGGCGTCTCGTTCGAAGAGGCGCTGGTGCTGACCATTGCAGGCCTCTCCACGACCGGCCCGCTAACGTCCCTGGCGGCCGACACACCGATTAGTCTGGCGGAACTCAGCGGCGCGGCCAAGGCGGTTTTTTGCGCAGCCATGGTGCTTGGCCGCCTCGAAACGCTGGCAATTATTGCACTTTTGACGCCTGATTTATGGCGCGGCTGAACCATTTCGATTTTTAGGTCCGTAACGGACTGTTTTTTGGGGTGGAATCTCTGCGGCGGGCACTTCATAATTGCATGCGAGGGGGGGGCTCGGTCTGCGAGCTCCGGCAAGAAAAAAGGCGAGTGCTAAAATGGCGTCGGACAGACAGAATCTTCAGGATGCGTTCCTGAACCATGTACGCAAGACCAAAGTTCCTGTGACAATCTTCCTGATCAACGGGGTGAAGCTGCAAGGCGTCATCACGTGGTTCGACAATTTCTGTGTGCTGCTGCGTCGCGACGGTCAATCCCAGCTTGTCTACAAGCACGCGATCTCCACCATCATGCCGAGCCAGCCGATCAGCCTGTATGAGGGCGAAGACGCTTCTTGAGCAAAGCGCCATTTCAAGTCGAGAATGACGAAGCTGCGCGGGTGACCCGTGCGTGGGTTTTGCATCCCGACATCAAATCTGACCCGAACCGCCGCCTCGCCGATCATGGATTGGCCGAGGCGATCTCGCTTGCGCGCGCGCTGCCGGAACTCGAGGTGGTCGGCGGAGAGGTCGTACCGCTCAAGACCGTGCGTGCCGGTATGCTGTTCGGATCCGGCAAGATCGATGAGATCAAACGGACATTGCATGATCAGGAGATCGAGCTGGTGCTGGTCGATGGCCCCGTCAGCCCGGTCCAGCAGCGCAACCTTGAAAAGGCCTGGGGGGTCAAACTGCTCGACCGTACGGGGCTGATCCTGGAAATCTTCAGCGATCGGGCGGCAACGCGCGAAGGCGTGCTGCAGGTCGAGATGGCCGCGCTCAGCTATCAGCGGACGCGGCTGGTGCGCGCCTGGACCCACCTGGAACGTCAGCGCGGCGGTCTGGGCTTTGTCGGCGGCCCCGGTGAAACGCAGATCGAGGCGGACAGACGCGCGATTGACGAGCAGCTTGTGCGCCTGCGGCGTCAGCTCGACAAGGTGGTCAAGACCCGCGCCCTGCATCGCGCTGCCCGGGCCAAGGTGCCCTATCCGATTGTCGCGCTTGTGGGGTATACGAACGCGGGCAAATCCACTCTGTTCAACCGGCTGACCGGGGCAGAGGTCATGGCCAAGGACATGCTCTTTGCGACGCTGGATCCGACGATGCGACGCGTGCAACTGCCCGACGGTCCGGAAGTCATCCTCTCCGATACGGTGGGGTTCATCTCCGATCTGCCGACCGAACTCGTTGCCTCGTTCCGCGCCACGCTTGAAGAAGTGCTGGCTGCCGATGTCATCTGCCATGTGCGCGATATCTCGCACCCGGAGACCGAGGAGCAGGCGCGCGATGTGCAGGACATTCTGAGTTCGCTGGGTGTCGAAGAAGAGCGCCCCGGCTTCGAAGTCTGGAACAAACTGGACCTGCTGACGGACGCGGCGGCGGACGCCATGCGCGCCCGCGCGGACAGGGACGACACGGTTTTCGCCATCTCGGCCCTGACGGGCGCTGGCGTGACCCCGCTGCTGGACGCCATCACAACCCAGCTGCAGGGCGCCAAACGCCAGGCCGATCTGCACCTCAGCTACTCCGATGGCAAGAAACGTGCCTGGCTCTTTGACCACGAGCTGGTCGAGACCGAGCAGCAGACCGAGGACGGGTTTGACATCACCGTGCGCTGGACCGCCCAACAGGAAGCCCAGTTCGAACGGCTCTGAGCCCGGGGCAGCCAGCAGGTAGGGTGGGCCTATGGGCCACCCTCCGAGGCAAACCGCCACGCGCCCGGCACGAGATCATTCAGCTTCCAGGCACCGACCTGCACCCGGATCAGGCGCAGGCAGGGCAGGCCCACATGCGCGGTCATGCGCCGCACCTGCCGATTGCGCCCCTCGCGAATGGTCATGCGAAGCCAGGCGTCGGGCACGGTCTTGCGATAGCGCACCGGCGGTGTGCGTGGCCAAAGTGGCTCTGGCCCCGGACTCTCCGCCACCTCCGCCGGCTTCGTCTGCCCGTCCTTCAGCCGAACCCCGCGCCGCAGTGCCTCCAACGCAGCCTCATCTGGTTTGCCCTCGACCTGAACCAGGTAGGTCTTGGCCATTTTGAACCGGGGGTTGGCAATCCGGGCCTGCAGCTTGCCGTCATCGGTCAGCACCATCAGCCCTTCGCTGTCCTTGTCGAGCCGCCCTGCGGGGTAAAAGCCCGGCTCATCGATATAGGCGGAGAGTGTCGGGCGCGGCGATCCCGCCGTGCCCTTGTCGGTGAATTGCGAGAGCACACCAAAAGGCTTGTGAAACAGAATAACCCTGCGCATGGATCTATCGGCGTGGCCGCAGCACGGTGACCCCGACAGACGCGGCGCGCGCCAGATCTTCATCCAGCGACATCGGAATATACTCGCCGCGCCGCCACAACTGGGCCTTGGCATCATAGAGACGAGACAGGAAATGCCCGGACTGACCCGTCGAGGTGATGAAGACGGAACTGTCCGGATCGGCGAAATCATACACACCGCGATATCCCGCGCCATGTACGTTGTGAAACGGATCCGGCCCGGTTCCGCTGGTCAGCCCCCGCTGCAGGGTGTTGTCGCCACCGTTGGTGGATTGGCGTATGTTCACGAAAAATCGCAGGATCGGCACCTCGCCCAGCACCGCGTGATCATGCGTTGCCTGATGCGCATCGCCCCAGCGCAGCGTTTCCAGCGCCGGACCCCAGGTCTCTTCGATCCAGATCAGCGCGTCATCCAGCGCAAGACGGGCCATGTCGGCGCAGGTTTCGACCGGGGCCGACTGGATCACGTCACACCAGACCGAGGCGCCATCGATATCGCGAAAGGCGCGTTCGATGAACAGCGGCTCCACATGGGTGAGTTCGCTCGCCAGAGGACCGAGTTCATCGCGCACCATGCGCTCCTGCAGGCTGCGCAGCCAGGCGGCATAAATCAGCGGTTCAGGCATGTGTTCGTTCATCTCGCCCGACCAGCCCGCCAAGAGGGTAAGCGCCCGTTGACGCTGGCGCAACGCCGTGCCCTCGGGCGCTGCCTCACCGGTGAACCAAAGCTCCGCCCCGATCAGCGGCAACAGTGACCGGGCGGTGAAACTGACGGTGTCGAGCTGTGCCTCGATAAAGCTGTCACGCGTATGGACCTCGCGCGCCTGCATCAGGCGCTGCCAGCGTTGCACCCGCTGGGTATCTCCCCAATCGAAAGACACGTGGTTGGGAAAGGGCCTGTCCACGATCTTGTTGTTCGAATTCCCCAGAATACCGCCGTTCGGCGCAATGAACTCGGGATTGGATGCGTAGGGCAGGCGGCCCTGCCAGCGATTTGCCTCGATCCAGCCCGGGCTGGGCAGGCGACCCTGGCTCTGGTGTTGCGAATCCCGGCGCGGCATCGCGCCGATCATCTTCATCCCGATTTCCTCCCGGTCGATCAGCATCAGGTTGAAGGCCGGCGCGATGAAATCCTCGATAGCCGTCACCCCGTCGCGCACGGACTGCGCCTCCATCAGCCGCAAAGCAGCCATCATAGAGGTGTCATTCCGGCTCAGAACCGTCCAGGCCAGCGAGGCGACATGTCCGGGCGGGGTGATGCTCGCGAGGTTGTAATCCGTGCCCGGCAGGACCGGGCCATTGTCCGTCCAGCGCAGGGTGATCGTAATCGGCGTCTCATCCTTGATGTTGATGATCGACCCCCGGGTCTCGAACGCCTTGTACCCGTCCGGTGTGCGGTATTCCTCCGGATTGTCCGGGTTCAATTCCTCAATATAGACGTCCTGATCGTCCATGCCGGCAGAGGTCACTGCCCAGCCAAGCGCCTCGCTGCGCCCGCTCAAGACCAGCGGCATGCCGGGAATCGTCGCCCCAATCACACCGCCCGACTGCAGTTCGAGCCGGGCAAGATACCAGATCGATGGCGCTGAGAAGCCAAGATGCGGGTCATTTGCCAGCAGCGTCCCGCCCGAGGCCGAGCGCGAGGGCGCCGCCGCCCACGCGTTGGAGGCCCCTCCGAATTGGCGTCGCTTGAACGGGGAGAGGGGATGCGCGGGCTCCATCGTGCTTTCGGCGAAGCGGGACACCCCGGGCACCAGCTCGGCGTACTCCGGCAGGGCAGCAACGCCGCTGCCGGGCGCATCGGGCAGAATATCCGCCAGCCTGTCGGCATCGGAGAGGGCCAGCGACATGCGGGCGCGCAGCACTTCGGTATCCAGATGGCGCGACAGCCGCAGGCCCATGAGTTTGATGATGGCCAGCGAATCCGCCGGACGCCAGGCAGAGACCGGCGCGTTGAATATGAACATCTCCGGCGCGCCACGCCCCAGAGCGCTGGCATTGATTTCGTCCAGCCGCGCGTTGACGCCGGTAGCATAGGCACGCAGCAACAGCATCGTGCGCTCGTCCTGCGCATCGACCGACGCCACTGCGCGCGCATAGATATCGAGCCGCCGAACCAGCTTGTCGATCTTGACGGTGGCGGTCCCGAACACCTCGGACAGCCGCCCCTGTGCCGTGCGCCGCAGCATCGTCATCTGCCACAACCGGTCCTGCGCATGGGCATAGCCAAGCGCGTAGAACACATCCGGATCGGTCTCGCCGAAAATATGCGGCACATTTGCGTTGTCGCGCACGATCTCGACCGGTGCGGTCAGGTAGGGCAGCTCCAGCACCTTGTCGTAATCGGGCAGTGACCGGGACGCGAGATAGTACACCATCACCACGCCCAGAACCACCAGCGCCACCGCCGCCGCGGTCAGTCGCATCAACCAAGTAAAGAGCAGACCCATCTATGCCTCGCCTATCGAATGTGCGTCGTTTTGTTGACCCTTGGGTTCTGACTGTTAGGTAGGACAAGAACCTAAAGCAACACGGAAAAAGGGAAGGGCAATCATATGGCCAAGCTGGCATTTTTGGGATTGGGCGTGATGGGGGGGCCAATGGCCGGGCATTTGCAGAAGGCAGGCCATGATGTGACCGTGTACAACCGCACCGCCGCCAAGGCCGAAGACTGGGTGTCCGCCCATGGAGGTGCGATGGCGAAAACCCCGCGCGAGGCGGTGAAGGACGCGGATTTCGTGATGGCCTGTGTCGGCAACGACGATGATTTGCGCTCGGTATGTCTTGGCGCGGACGGGGCCTTTGCGGGCATGGCGTCCGGCGCTGTCTTTGTAGATCACACCACCGTTTCCGCCGCGGTGACGCGCGAGCTTTATGCCGCCGCCAATGAAAAACAGGTGAGCTTCGTCGATGCGCCGATCTCCGGTGGACAGGCCGGGGCCGAGAATGCGGCACTGTCGATCATGTGTGGCGGCGACGAAGGCGCCTATGATCGGGCGCTTCCGGTGATGGAGGTCTATTCCAAGATCTGCCGCCGCATCGGGGACAGCGGCGCGGGTCAGATGACCAAGATGTGCAACCAGATTGCCATCGCGGGCCTGGTGCAGGGGCTGAGCGAAGCGCTGCATTTCGCGGATAAGGCCGGTCTGGACGGCCGTGCCGTGGTCGAGGTGATCAGCCAGGGTGCCGCCGGCAGCTGGCAGATGAGCAACCGCTACGAGACCATGCTGGATGATCATTTCGACCACGGGTTCGCCACCGACTGGATGCGCAAGGACCTTGGCATCTGCCTGTCAACGGCGAATGAGACGGGGGCCAGCCTGCCGGTCACCGCGCTGGTCGATCAATTCTACAAGGACGTTCAGAAAATGGGCGGCGGGCGCTGGGATACATCGAGCCTCTTCAAACGCCTGCAGGCGCTCTGAGCCCGGTGGAAAGCCCCGCGATGTCGCGGGGCTTTTTCGTTCAGGGGATGATACGGTTGTACTTCGTGCCCTGAAGGGTCGCGCCCAGCAGCAGCCCCGCGCGGCCAAAGACCGCTGCCTGAACCGGTGCCAGCGCCGTCGTGCTGTCCGCCTTCACGCCGTCGCCCTGATCCGAAATCACGTATTCCACGTCACCGCCCACGGCCCAGCCGGGTGACTGGCGGAAATTTGTCAGCGCCTCTTCGGTGAGGAAGAACAGCACATGCGCATATTGCTGCGCGCCGATCTGCAGCCCGCCGGACAGCTGCGTGGTGGAGTAATAGTCCACCGTGACGTCATTGACCCGCAGCGCACCGCGCCCATAGGCACCGCCAAAGCCGAACCCCGCCTTGGTGACGAGCGGCATCACCAGCAGGCCGTTTGCCTTGTCCGCGAGATTGCGGGTGTTTGGATAGCTTCTGTACATCTCCGCCAGGGTCGCATCGACCCGCGCATCGATCGTATCCGCGCCGCGCGACCCGACCCCGTTACCGCAGGCCGCTGTCACCGAGACAGCCGCCAAGGCGCCAAGGGTGAACCCCCTGCGAGAGAAATTTGGATTATTCATGTCATCCGCCTGTAATTTGTTGCTCGATTGCCGGTTATCCGACTTATGCGCGAACATACGCTGATTGTGCGGTTGTGTCACTCAAAACGTCCGTGATTGCGCAGCTTATCGCTGCCCATTCAGCACCCGGGCCGCGGCTGGCGCGAAATAGGTCAGGATGCCGTCGCAGCCTGCGCGTTTGAACGCCATCAGGCTTTCCATCATGACCTTTTCGCCATCGATCCACCCGTGTTCGGCCGCCGCCTGGATCATGCTGAACTCGCCAGAGACCTGATAGGCGTAGGTGGGCGCGCCGAAGGTGTCCTTGACCCGGCGGCAAATGTCCAGATAGGGCATGCCGGGCTTGACCATGACCATATCCGCACCTTCCCGCAGATCCCTTTCGATCAGGCGCAGGGCCTCGTCGGAATTGCCGGGATCCATCTGGTAGGTCTTCTTGTCACCGGTGAGCGCACCCGATGCGCCGACGGCGTCGCGAAACGGTCCGTAAAAGGCCGAGGCGTACTTCGCCGCATAGCTCAGGATCATCACGTTCTGATGGCCCGCGGCCTCCAGCGCGTGCCGCATTGCGCCGACACGCCCATCCATCATGTCCGACGGTCCAATGATATCCGCACCGGCATCCGCCTGGGCCAGCGTCATCTTGACCAGCGCCTCGACGGTGCGGTCATTCACGATCTCACCGTCTTCGACAAACCCGTCGTGGCCGTTGATGTTGTAGGTATCGAGCGCCACATCCGTCATCACGGCAATTTCGGGCACGGCTTTCTTGATCGCCCGGATGGCGCGGTTTGCGTGGTTGTCCGGGTCCCAGGCGCCGGCACAATCCGCGGTCCGCTCCTCGATCCCGGTGTAGGGAAAGATGCAGATCGCCGGGATCCCCAGATCTGCCGCCTCGCGTGCGGCGCCGACCACTTTGTCGACCGAGCGGCGGAAGACCCCCGGCATCGACGGGATCGGCTCTTCGATCCCGGTGCCCGCCCGGACAAAGACCGGCCAGATGAAATCATCCACGCTCAGGCTGTTTTCGCGGGTCAGCGCACGCACCGCCGGGCTCTGCCGGATGCGGCGCAGACGGGTTGCGGGAAAGGAGCTTTGAATGGGGCGCATGGGAATGTGTCCAGTTTGAGTGACAGTTCATGACTGCCATGTATTTTTCCGCAAGCCAAGGGTAGGAATTGCCGCGCCGCATCGCTAAGAGGGTCAAAACAAGCAAGAAAAGCCGACCCCCTTGAGTTTTTACCAGAACGTCTTTGAACTGATAGACATGCGGTCTTTCTCGAACCTGTGGTTCTGGATTGCACTGGCGGTTTTGTGGTCAACGGCAAGTCATTGGGTGCTGGGCGTGCCTTATGACATGGTGCTGCGGGCGCGCCGGTACGGCGGGCAGGCCGAGCAGGACCTGGAAGACATGGTCCGCATCAACACCAACCGATTGCTCTTCATTGCAAATGTCTCGGGACTTTGGTTGCTGGGGCTGGGGTGCTTCCTGCTCACCGCGCTTGGCGTGCTCGGGTTTTTCTATGCCCTGGAGATCGCGCAGGCGCTGTTCCTCTTGGGCTTGCCCATGTCCATCGTGGGGCTTCTGTCCCTCTCCACCGCGCGGTTGATCCACCAGGAGCTGACCACGGGCGAAGCGCTGCGTCGCCGCCTGACGCGGCACCGCCTCTATGTTCAGATCACCGGCATCATCTCGATCTTCGTGACCGCGCTCTGGGGGATGTATCAAAACCTCTCCATCGGCCCATTGAGCGGTTGACAGCGGCCTGCCAAAAGCCAATTGAAGCAGCCCATGGCTGATCAAATGCACATCACCGTATCCGGCACACCCGAAGGGTATGACGCACGCTACCTCGTGGAGGAGCTGTCGCGCAGCAACACGCCGATCCTGCACGTCGCGCGGGACGACAAACGTCTAGCAGCGATGCGCGCAGCCCTGCGGTTTTTCGCGCCGGCCTTGCCGGTGATCACCTTCCCCGGTTGGGATTGTCTGCCCTACGATCGCGTCTCGCCCAATGCCGACATCTCCGCACAACGCATGGCAACGCTTGCCGGGCTTGTGCATGACATGCCAGCGCAATTCATCCTGCTGACCACGCTCAATGCCGCCACGCAGCGGGTCCCGGCCCGTGCGACACTGCAGGATGCCGCGTTTACCGCCCGCGTCGGGGACCGGGTGGATGAGGCTGCATTGCGCGCATTCCTTGTCCGCATGGGGTTCGTGCAAAGCCCCACCGTCACCGAGCCGGGGGATTACGCCATCCGCGGTGGCATCATGGACATTTTCCCACCGGGCGATCTGGGGCCTGTACGTCTGGATTTCTTCGGGGACGTGCTCGATGGTGCGCGCCGATTTGACGCGGCCAGCCAGCGCACGACGGAAAAGCTCGAGCAGGTGGAGCTAGCCCCGGTCTCCGAAGTCATTCTCGACGAGGCAGCAATCACGAGATTCCGCCAGAATTATCGCATCGAGTTTGGTGCGGCAGGCACGGACGATCCGCTCTACGAGGCGATCAGTGCGGGGCGCAAGCACCAGGGTGCCGAACATTGGCTGCCGTTTTTCCATGAGACACTGGAGACGCTGTTTGACTACCTGCCCGGGGCGACGATCACCTTGGATGATCAGGTCACGCCCATGCGCCTCGCCCGGTGGGAGAGCATTTCGGACCAGTACGAAACCCGTCGGTTGGCGATGGCCAACCGCTCCAAGATGGACAGTGTCTACAAACCCGCACCGCCGGACGCGCTTTACCTTGACGATGCTGCCTGGGAGACCGCCACGGAGGGGCGGCGCGTGTTGCAGCTGGCCGCCCTGCCGCAGCCCACAGGGCTTGCCGTGCTTGATGCCGGCGCGCGGATCGGACGCAACTTCGCCCCGGAACGCCAGCAGGAATCTCTGAGCCTTTTCGGTGCTTTGGCCGATCATGTTAAAGCAAAGATGGCAGAGGGGCCCGTCTTGATCGCCAGCTATTCGGACGGCGCGCGCGAACGTCTGACCGGGCTGATCGAAGATGAAGGTCTGGCCGAGGCCATTCCGGTGCCCGATGCCACGCGCATCGGCAAACGCGGGCTGCATCTGGCGGTATGGGCCCTGGAGCACGGGTTCGAAGCCCCCGGTCTGACCGTGATTTCAGAACAGGACGTGCTGGGCGACCGGCTGATCCGCAGCCCGAAACGCAAGCGCCGTGCGGAGAACTTCCTGACAGAAACTCAATCGCTCAGCCCCGGCGATCTGATCGTACATGTGGATCACGGTATCGGGCGGTATCGGGGGTTGGAGGTTGTCACTGCCGCGGGGGCGGCGCATGAGTGCATCCTGCTGGAATATGCAGAAGGCTCAAAGCTTTACCTGCCGGTCGAAAACATCGAGTTGCTGTCGAAATACGGCCATGAGGAAGGTCTGCTCGACCGTCTGGGCGGTGGAGCCTGGCAAGCGAAGAAAGCGCGGCTCAAGGAGCGCATTCGCGAGATCGCCGACAGGCTTATCCGCGTCGCGGCTGAACGGGCGCTGCGCAAGGCGCCGGTGCTGGAGCCGCCCCCCGGGATGTGGGATGCCTTTGCGGCGCGCTTTCCTTATCAGGAGACCGACGATCAGCTGCGGGCCATCGAAGAAGTCATTGGCGATCTGACTTCCGGCAACCCGATGGACCGCCTCGTCTGTGGCGATGTGGGCTTTGGCAAGACCGAAGTCGCGATGCGCGCGGCCTTTGTGGCTGCGATGTCGGGCGTGCAGGTGGCGGTGATCGCGCCCACCACGCTGCTGGCGCGCCAGCACTACAAGAGCTTTGCCGAACGCTTCCGCGGTTTCCCCATCAACGTCCGCCAGCTGAGCCGGTTCGTGTCCTCCAAGGAGGCAAATGCAACCCGCGACGGCATGTCGCGTGGCACGGTGGATATCGTAATCGGCACCCACGCGCTGTTGGCCAAGGGGATCCGCTTCCAGAACCTCGGCCTGTTGGTCATCGACGAGGAACAGCACTTTGGCGTAACGCACAAGGAGCGTCTGAAGCAGCTGCGCACGGATATTCACGTGCTCACGCTGACAGCGACGCCGATCCCACGCACCTTGCAGCTCAGCCTGACGGGCGTGCGTGATCTCAGCATTATCGGAACACCTCCCGTGGACCGGCTCGCCATTCGCACCTATGTCAGCGAATTCGACACGGTCACCCTGCGCGAAGCGCTTTTGCGCGAGCACTATCGGGGCGGGCAGTCTTTCTACGTCGTACCGCGCATCTCCGATCTGCCGGAGATCGAGGAATTCCTCAAGGACCAGCTACCGGAGCTATCCTACGTGATTGCGCATGGACAGATGGCGGCGGGAGAGCTCGATGATCGGATGAACGCCTTTTACGACGGGAAGTTCGACATTCTGCTGGCGACGACGATTGTCGAATCCGGCCTCGATATTCCGACCGCAAACACGATGGTGGTGCATAGGGCGGATATGTTCGGCCTGGCGCAGCTCTACCAGATCAGGGGGCGCGTCGGGCGGTCCAAGACACGCGCCTATGCCTATCTGACCACAAAACCCCGCGCCAAGCTGACGCCCACGGCCGAGAAGCGCCTGCGCGTGCTCTCGAGCCTCGATACATTGGGGGCCGGGTTCACGCTGGCGAGCCAGGATCTCGACATTCGCGGCGCGGGTAACCTTCTGGGCGAAGAACAATCCGGCCAGATGCGTGACGTGGGTTTCGAGCTTTATCAATCCATGTTGGAAGAGGCGATTGCCAAGATCAGGGCAGGCGAGATGGAAGGGCTGAGCGAGGCGGACGATCAATGGGCGCCCCAGATCAACCTTGGCGTGCCGGTCTTGATCCCCGAAGACTATGTGCCCGATCTCGACGTGCGCCTTGGCCTTTATCGACGGCTCAGCAGCCTGACCACCAAGGTGGAGCTGGAGGGTTTCGCTGCCGAACTCATTGACCGCTTTGGCAAGCTGCCGAAGGAGGTCAACACGCTGATGCTGGTCGTGCGGATCAAGGCCATGTGCAAGAAGGCCGGGATCGCCAAGCTTGACGGCGGACCGAAGGGCGCGACCGTCCAGTTCCACAACGACAAATTCGCCTCGCCGCAAGGGCTCGTGGAGTTCATTCAGGACCAGCGGGGCCTGGCCAAGGTCAAGGACAACAAGATCGTGGTGCGGCGCGACTGGAAGGCGGACGCGGACAAGATCAAGGGCGCCTTTGCCATCGCCCGTGATCTGGCCGAGAAGGTCGTGGCCGAGAAAAAGGCCAAGCGCGCCAAGGCGAGCTGATTATTCTGCCGGAAGCCGTGCTTCGACCCGGCCCTTGTAGCGCATCACGGCATATGCAAGACAGGCCATGATGAAAAGCGCCCCGACCAGCGGCCGGATGGTGCCGTCGAAAAGCAGACCGATGGGCGAGGCAATGGCCGCGGCCAGCACGGTAGAGACCGCACCGATGACGCTGGCGGCCATCCCGGCGATATGGCCCATGGGCTCCATCGCGATCGCGTTGAGGTTCCCGATCGTCAGACCGGCCTGAAAGAAGACGTAGGCCTGCCAAAGGGCGAAGACCGTAAAGGCGCTGACGCCATAGGTCTCATTATGGATCATCACGGTGGCGGAGAGGACGATCTGAACCGCAAGCGCCATGGTAATCAGCCGCCGCATGCCCAGTCTGACCACCAGCATCGCGTTGAGGAAACTGGCCAGTGCCGAGACAAGCGCGATGCCCCCGAACCAGAAATGGAAGGTGTCCTGCTTGTCGTAGACATGCTCATAGACCGGCTGGATCAGCATCAACACGGTAAAGAGCATGGACATGCACAGGGTCTGCACGATGATCGACAGGCGCACGATGGGATGCGCAAACATCTCGACAACCGCGGAGAACATCAGACGCGGCCGCAACGGTCTGCGGTTCTCCCGCGCCAGGGTTTCAGGCAAGCGGAAGCCGAGCCAAAGAACCGAAATGAGCGAGAAGACGATGAAAGCCGCGAAAATGCCGCGCCACCCGTGAATCTCGATGATCACATAGCCCAGGGTCGGCGCAAAGCCGGGAACAAGCGTGAAAATCATCATCACGATGGAGACGATACGCGCCATTTCACGACCTGAATAAAGGTCGCGAATGATGGCAATGGACACCACGCGCGGCCCGGCGGCGCCAAGTCCCTGAACAATCCGCGCCGCCAGCACGATCTCGAAGGATGAACTTGCCCAGGCGATAACAGAGGCCAGCACGTAGAGGATTGCGCCGCAGACCATGACGCTGCGCCTGCCAAAGGCGTCTGACAGAGGTCCGGTGAAAAACGTACCGATCCCCATGCCAAGAACAAATGCCGTCATGATCAGCGGCGCGCGCGTTGGCTCATCCGGTGTCAGTTCGCGCCCGATTTCCGGCAGCGCAGGCAGCATCGCGTCGATGGAAAACGCAATCGTGGCAAACATCATTGCCATCAATGCGATGAATTCAACCCGGCCCATGGCGGGCTGCGAAACTGGTTGCGACACGCGAAAACTCCCTCACCGGGGGAACAGCACGGGCAACCCACGGTATAGAGGGTTTAACTCACAGTTGTAGAACGGACAACGACGCATTTTCACACATTGGCTTCTGCGCCGGTGCAGGTCACACGGCGGCAGACAACTCGCCGATGACACGTTCCCACAGCTCGGGCGGCTGTGCGCCGGGAACCGCGTGCTGTCCCGCCACGATGAAGGTCGGGACAGAGTTGATCCCCATGGAGCGGCTGTGTGCATCGCGGGCGCGAATGTCTTCTTCGTCGGCGTCGGACAACAGCAGCTTGCGAACCACCGCCGCATCCATCTCGATCCCGTCGGCAATATCGGCCAGAACGTCGTGATCACCGATATCGCGCGCGTCGACGAAATACGCCTTGAAAAGTGCGGAGACGGCAGCGGTCTGCCTGCCCTCGATGCCCGCCCAGTGGATCAGGCGGTGCGCATTCAGCGTGTTCGGCGTGCGTTTCATGCCTTCGAAATCAATGCTCAGACCGGCAGCTTCCGCGTGTTCGACCACAGGGGCATAGGCGCGCACCGCTCCCTCCTTGCCGCCAAACTTTCCTTCCAGATAGGCGCGGCGATCCATCCCCTCGCGCGGCATCTCGGGGTTGAGCTGAAACGGGTGCCATTCGATCTGAAACGGATGATCAGGATGCGCGGCTAGGGCCTTGTCGAGGTGGGTCTTGCCAATATAGCACCAGGGGCAAATGGGGTCGGACATGATGTCCAGCTTGACGGGATCGGTCATTGCGGCGCCTCGTATCCGGCGCGCAGGGCCCGCCGTAGGATTTTGCCATTCGCGCCCATCGGCAGTTCTGGCACGTGAATGTATAGGCGCGGCTGTTTGTAGCGCGCCAGCTTGTCCTGCACATATGTCTGAAACACCGGCTCGTCCAGTGCAGCGGGCGCTGTATAGAAGGCGGCGATCACCCGCGCGTCGGCCTTGCCCGCGACATCGGTGACAGCGACAGCGGAAATGCCGGGCAGGGCTGCCAGCACGGTCTCAACCTCGATCGGGGAGACACGGTAGCCTCCGGCATTCATCATGTCGTCATTGCGGCCCAGGTAGGTGATCTGGAAATCGGCATCCATCACCGCCTGATCACCCGTCAGAAACCACTCCCCCTGCATCCTGGCGGCCGTCTCCGCCTCGGCGCCGAGGTAGCCCAGCATCAGCCCCGGATCGTCGCGGTGCACGGCAATCGTGCCTTCCTGCCCGATGGGAACCGGCCCGTTCGCCCCCAGGATCGCAACGCGGCGGCCCCTTTGCGGACGCCCAATTGCTCCCGAAGGCGCAGGATTGCCGGGTGCGCTTGATATGAACGTTGAACACTCCGACATGCCGTAAGCTTCGAAGACGTCGGTGCCGGTCGCCGCCAGCCAACTTTCAGCAACTCGATGCGAGAGATTTTCCCAGGCGATGAGCACATGGCGCAGGTTGCACGCGGTCATGGGCAACCCGGACTTCAACATCTGCCGGTACACTCCTGGTGCTGCTGCAAAGATTGTCGCATCATGCCGGGCGATCAGGCCGGGAAGCGCATCCGCTGGCGTGCCAGCGGTCGGGATAAGAGACGTGGCCCCAAGCGTCCAGGGATCCATCAGGCCGGTGCCCAAGGTGTACGTCCAGTTGAACGCCCCGGCGTGCAACACCCGATCCTCCGGTCCAAGACCGTACCAGTCATCGAACATCATGCGCCGGGCCCAGATGGCGCGATGCGCATGGGCGACGGCACGCGGCGTTCCAGATGTGCCGGAGGTATAGATGATGTAGCCAAGGCGATTGGGATCGGCCAAGTGATATTCTGCCGGTGGCAACGCCCGAAATCCGCGCAGCGTGGCAAGATCGACCGTCTTGGGATGATCCGCACAGGGGACGGTCTCATCCCGCAACACGGCTTTCGGTGTCGTTTCCCGGATGATGAGATCGGTCTCTGATGCGGTCAGCGCCGCAGAGGTCGGGATCGGCACCATGCCCACTGCAAGGGCACCGAGGTAGGCCAGCGGGAAATCCACCGTATTGCCCAGCCGCATCAGGACCCTGTCGCCCGCGACCAACCCCAGATTGAGAAGACCCGTCGCGGTGCCGCGCACGGCCCGTTCCAACTGATCGTATCGCCAGCCTTCGACCTCGGCCTTGCCCAGGATCAGCAACGCGTCTTTCTGCGGAAGCTTTTGTGCGGCAGCCAGGACATATGCCGCCATATTGAACGGGGCGGGGCAGGGCGCAGGCGGCCCCTTGTCGAACATTGATACCATGTCGGGGGTGCTAGCCCGGTGCAGGGCACGTTGCAAGCCTGCCCGCTTGGTCCTATAGCTTTTGGATGACCAGTGCAGATCCCAAGACACTCATCAAGATCGCCCGCGAAAGCGGAGGCTCCGAGCAGGGCGCGCCCGTGGACCTTGGTCGGCGCGTCCGCGAATTGCGCAAGGCGCGGGATTGGACGCTGGAACAGGCGGCCAGCCAGGCCGGGCTTGCCCGCTCCACCCTCAGCAAGATCGAGAACGGGCAGATGTCGCCGACCTATGACGCCCTCAAGAAACTGGCGGTCGGGCTGGAAATATCGATCCCCCAGCTCTTTACGCCGCCACAGACCGGGCAGGTGAATGGCCGGATGGCAGTGACGAAATCCGGTCAGGGGACGGCGCAGGCCACAGTGACCTACGAACATGAACTGCTGGCGGAGACGCTGACGAAAAAGCAGATGTTGCCGTACCGGGCCCGTGTGCGCGCCCGCAAGATGGAAGAGTTCGAAGGATGGGTCCGGCACGACGGCGAAGAATTTCTTTATGTGCTGACCGGGGTGATCCGGCTCTACACCGAATTCTACGAGCCGGTGGAGATGCGCCGCGGCGACAGCGCGTATTATGACGCTACCATGGGGCACAACGTGGTGTCAGTCAGCGAAGAGGACGCCAATATCCTCTGGGTGACATCGCTGGTCTGAAGGGCGGGTGCCTCAGGACGGGTCGTACCACCAGACCTGTGGCATGTATTCCGGCCCGTCGCCGTAGATCGGCAATGTCTCGGGGTGTTTCATTTCCCTGACATGCGCGATCTGGCCCTTGGTAAACTGCCAGAACGGGATCACGTAGCGCCCCGCCGTCAACACGCGGTCCAGCGCCCGTACCGCGGCGGTGAATTCTTCCTCGCTCTTCGCAGCCAGCATGGCGGCGAGCATGCCGTCGACTGCTGGCGAAGCCACGCCCATCAGGGTGCGCGATCCCGGCTGCTCCGCCGCCGCGGAGCCCCAGTAGAATCGCTGCTCGTTCCCCGGTGACAGGGACACCGCGCGCCGGAATTTGGTCATATCGAAATCAAACGCGTTCTCACGCTCGGTGAACTGTGCGCTGTCCGTGGCCTCGATCCTGACGTCGATGCCAAGCCGGGAGAGCGCAGAGAGGTAGATATCCGCAATCGCGAGATCCTCAGTGCTGTTCTGTTCCAGCAGAATGGTGAAGGAAAGAGCCACCCCGTCGGCATTGCGCATGACTCCGTCCTGCGGTGTCCATCCCGCCTCTTCGAGCAGTTTCATCGCCGCACGGATACCCCGGCGGTTACGGGCGGAACCATCGCTGACCGGCAGGGTATATCCCTCCAGGGTTCCGGGCGGGATCACATCCGTGAAGGGGTCAAGAAGGGCCGTCACCGCGTCATCCGCGGCACCCGGATGCATCGCCAGCTCGGAATTGGAGAAATAGGATGTGATCCGCGGCTGCACGTCGCCGGTCAGCGTGTCATTGATGTATTCGAAATTGAACGCCTGGATCATCGCCTCTCGCACGCGCCAGTCATCGAACGGCGGTTTGCGCGTGTTCATCACGAAGCCGGTCATGCCCGACGGTTTTTGATGCGGGATCTCTGACTTGATCACATCGCCTCTGGAGATCGCGGGGAAATCATACTGCGTGAGCCATTTCTCGGCGTTGAATTCCCGCAGCGCGGAGATTTCGCCAGCCTTGAAAGCCTCGAACAGCACCGAAGTGTCGCCGTAGAAGTCGAGGCGCACGCTGTCGAAGTTGAACGTGCCGCGGCGGAACGGCAGATCGGCGCCCCAGTAGTCGGGGTTACGCGACAGCTGCACAAACCGTCCCGCCTCGAAATCCGAAACCACATAAGGCCCAGTGCCGAGAGGTATCTCGCTGCTCGGCGCGATTGCGAAATCGCGTCCCTCCCACTGCGCCCGGCTGAGAATGGGACGCATGCCCGCCAGGAGGGCGAGCTCCCGATTCTCCGTATTGAAGTCGATACGCAGCGAGCGCGGTCCGGTCTGGGAAATGCTTTCGATCTGTCCCGCCAGCCCGAGATAACGCGGATGGCCCTGCGTGCCCAAAAGCTCGTAGCTGAAGATCACATCATCAACCGTCACCGGTGTGCCGTCGGAAAAGCGGGCCGTCTCGCGCAGGGTAAAGGCGACCCACGACCTGTCCTCGGGCACCTCAATCGATTCGGCCAGCAGGCCATAAAGCGTGAAGGGTTCGTCCCAGGATCGCCCCATCAGGCTTTCATGCGTGAAAAATCTCAACTGCCATGGCACCGTGCCCTTGCGGACAAATGGATTGAGGCTGTCAAACCCGCCGGAGTTGCCCAGCGTAATGCTGCCGCCTTTGGGCGCATCTGCGCGCGCATAGGGCAGGGACACAAAATCAGGTGGCAGGGCGGGGGCACCGTACATAGATATCCCGTGAGAGGGCTCCGCCTGGGCGTTTCCGACCAAGAGAATCGCCGTGATTGCCGCCAAAAACCGCGAAACCGGGCGGAAAAAAACAATACTCATTTTGGAGACAATCTCCTGCTGCCCTTGTTTTGTTGGGCGTCAGCCTACCGAGGTATTTCCGTCTTATCAAACTTTTAGCTTGGCCTGCGGCGCGAGATTGCTTATAAACAAGTCACTGCTCGATAGGTTTCTTGCCTGTATGAAACCTGCCTCAATAACTTAACGCCTGCCTCGTGCAGGCGTTTTTTTTTGCGCATCTGAATCCCGGAAACATTCTGCATTGAGTTGAGCCAACCTTGGGCAATCACAACCGCAGGGCCAAAAGGCGTTTCCTTTGCACGCGCAGCAAGGCATGATGTGTGCAACGCAGCATTTCGCACCAGAGGAAGGACCGCTTTATGGCATTCGAGATTTCACTCTCCGGCAAGACGGCCGTCATCACCGGATCGAACTCGGGCATCGGCCTGGGGATCGCGCAGGAGCTGGCAAAGGCCGGGGCGGACATCGTGCTCAACTCCTTCACCGACAACAAGGAAGATCACGACCTTGCCAAGAAGATGGCCAACGATACCGGTGTTTCGGTGCGCTATATTCAGGCGGATATGTCCAACGGCGATCAGTGCCGACGCCTGATCGAGGAAGCAGGCCGATGCGATATCCTCGTCAACAACGCGGGCATCCAGCATGTCGCCGCCATCCCTGAGTTTCCGGTGGAGAAATGGGATGCGATCATCGCAATCATCATGTCGTCGGCCTTTCACACCACTGCCGTGGCGCTGCCGATGATGCGCAGTGCGGGCTGGGGCCGTGTGATCAACATCGCCTCGGCCCACGGGCTGACGGCCTCGCCCTTCAAGGCGGCCTATATCGCGGCCAAACACGGTGTGGTCGGGCTGACCAAAACCACCGCGCTGGAGACAGCCAAGGAGCCGATCACCGCCAACGCGATCTGTCCCGGCTATGTGCTGACCCCGATCGTGGAAAAGCAGATCCCCGACACGATGAAGGAATATGACATGACCCGCGAAGAGGTCATCGAAAACGTCATGCTCACCCGCCAACCGTCCAAGGAATTTGCGACGGTGGAGCAGATGGGGGGCACGGCAACCTTCCTGTGTTCGGATGCGGCGGCGCAAATCACCGGCACGACGATCAGCGTCGATGGCGGCTGGACGGCGCTTTAACACATCTGTTTTTGCGCGCGGCGTATCCCGACGCATGGCAGCGGCCACACCGGAAAGGGGCAGCACATGGCAGTAAAGAAGATCAATCTTGCGCTGCAGGGCGGCGGCGCGCACGGCGCTTTCACCTGGGGTGTCCTGGACCGGTTGCTGTGCGAGGAGGATATCGAGATATCCGCCATCTCCGGCACCTCTGCCGGCGCCCTAAACGGCGCGGCACTCAAGGCAGGCATGATCGACGGCGGGCGCAGCGGTGCGCGCGACCGTCTGGACTGGCTGTGGAAAGAAGTCGGCGCGCGGCCCGACCTGCATCTGCCCGCATGGATGGTGCCTTTTTCACTGGGAGATTTCAGCCACGCGTTGGAATACTCGTGGCCGGTGATGGCCGCCGATGCATGGTCACGTGCGGTCTCGCCCTATGCCTACGGGCCGCTGTACAACAATCCGTTGCGCGGCATCGTGGAGCAGTTCGACCTGGACGCCGTACATCAGGAGGGCGGCGCAGGCCCCTGTCTCTTTATCTGCGCAACCCGGGTTCGCAACGGCAAGGTGCGTGTCTTCAAGGACAGCGAGATCAGCACCGACGCGATCCTGGCCTCGGCCTGCCTGCCGACGATGTTCCAGGCGGTCGAGGTCGAGGATGCCGAGACCGGTCTGATCGAGGCCTTCTGGGACGGTGGTTACACCGGGAACCCCGCGCTCTTTCCGCTGTTCAACCCATCCCTGCCGGATGATATTCTGATCATCAACATCAACCCGCTGGAGCGCACGGAACTGCCGCGCAGCGCGCAGGCCATCCAGAACCGGATCAATGAAATCAGTTTCAACTCATCGCTGCTGCGTGAATTGCGGGCCATCGAATTCGTACAACGGCTTCTGGAACGGGGCGCGCTGTCCACCGATCAGAAAAGCCGCGTGCTGATCCACATGATCGCCGATGATGCCTTGATGAACGAATTGTCGGTGGCGACGAAACTCGTGCCGACCCCCTTTACGTTGTCGCGGCTCAAGGAAGCGGGTCAGCAGGCGGCGGAAGATTTCATTGCCAAGCACAAGACCGATCTGAACAAGCGCAGCTCGGTCGATCTGGTGGAGATGTTCCAGTAAGTCAGGTGCCTGTTTTCGGCAGCGGCTGCGTCGGGTCCTTGCCGTTGGGATAGACAAGCCCCGCCGAAATCACCAGCTTCGCCGCGTCCTCGACAGACATGTCGAGTTCGATGACGTCATCCGATGGGAAAAACAGCAAGAACCCGGAAGTCGGGTTGGGCGTCGTAGGCACGAAAACACTGAGCATGGGTCGGCCATCATTGCCGCGCATCGCCACTTCGCCCTTGGTGGTGGTCGAAATGAACCCGATCGCCCAGATGCCCCGGCGCGGATATTCGATCAGGCAGGCCTTTTCGAAGGACCGTTCCGACTGCGCAAAGACCGTCTCGGAGATCTGCTTGATACCGGAATAGATTGTGCGGACGACAGGCGTGCGTTCAACAAGGCTTTCGCCGTAGCGGATGAGCGAACGGCCAATGATCCCCTTGGCCATCCAGCCCACCAGGATGGTGAAGATCAGGAAGATCACCACGCCGATGCCGCGGATGTTGATCTGTATTTCGGGATCGAGGCCAAGCCAGTCCTGCAGCAGACGGTCCGGCTGGTAGGAGCCGGGCACGAGGGGGAGCACGAAACCGTCGATCCATCCGACGACGGACCAGATCAGCCAGATGGTCAGGCCGACCGGTGCAATCACCACCAGCCCGGTCAGAAAGGACGCACGGAGCCATGACAGCAGGCTGCGACGGGCCATGGGGGGGTCCTGATCAAACGGAGTATTCATAACACTTCTCTAACTGGCGCTCTTCGTAGTTAGGCGCAATGGGCTGTGTTCACAATGGATTTGCTATTGCACGGGATTAACTTCCCGTTTCCCGGGAAAGAGCGTTCAATTCCGATGCAATCCTGGCGGCCAGCCGGGCGTTGTTACGCACAAGGGCGATGTTGGCCGTCAATGACCGGCCGTCGGGCAGCTCAAAAATGCGCTGAAGCAGATAGGGCGTGACCGCCTTGCCCTTGATCCCGTGGGCATCCGCATCCGATTGCGCCTGCGCAATGATGGGTGAGAGAACCTCTGCGGCAATCTCGTCCTCTGCCGGTATCGGGTTCGCGACAAGCTGGCCGCCCGGCAGGCCCAGACGTTCCCGCATGTGGTGCGCGCGCGCAATCTCTCCGGCGTCATCCATGCGCAGGGGTGCTTTTAGGGGCGAGGAGGCGCTCCAGAACGCGGGGAAACTGTCTTGGCCCACAACGATGACCGGCACGCCCTGCGTTTCCAGCACTTCGAGCGTCTTGTCCACGTCGAGGATCGCCTTGGCGCCGGCGGCAACCACGGTCACCGGTGTCTGGGCAAGCTCCATCAGATCGGCGGAGATGTCGAAACTGTCTTCGGCACCGCGATGCACGCCACCGATGCCACCGGTGGCGAAGACATCTATTCCTGCAAGATGCGCCGCGATCATGGTCGCAGCGACGGTGGTCGCACCTGTCCCCCCCGAGGCCATGCAGGCCGCCAGATCGGCGCGGGACAACTTCGCAACCCCTTTGGCCTGCGCCAGCATTTCCAGCTGCGCATCATCAAGCCCGATATGCAGGGTGCCGTCGATCACCGCAATGGTTGCCGGGCTGGCACCGGCGCCGCGAACATCGTTTTCCACCTGGCGCGCCACCTCCAGGTTTTGCGGATAGGGCATGCCGTGGGTGATGATGGTGCTTTCGAGCGCCACGACCGGTTTGCCTGCCGCAAGAGCGGCGGAAACTTCGGATGAATGTAGAACGGGCAGCGAGGTCATAGAGCTGTTTCTCCTGAAACATAGGTAGCGGCGGCGTGCAACGCCCGACGCAAGGCCTTTTCGGCGGGCGCGCCTTCTGCGTCTGCCGCGATATGCGCAGCCATGAAGGTATCGCCCGCGCCGGTCACGCGGGTTACCAACACCTGGGGCGGGGTCTGGGTCAGCAACCCGTCCTGCCGCCCTTCGGTGGCATCGGAGCCGCCATCGGTCACCAGAACGCGGTCAGCACCGCGTTTTAGCAGGGCCGCGGCGGCGCTGCGCGAGTCGGTGAACTTACGCTGACAGAGCAGGCCCGCCTCTTCAAGGTTCACATAGAGCGTGCCCCGACCGCCCTGAACAAAGGGGGCCAGCCGCTCCGCCTTGCCCGGCGAGGCCGGTGCCACCCTGAGATCGGCCTGCGCGAGAAGCGGGCTGCGGGCGATGTCACTGAGCAGATCAAGCTTGAGATTGCCGTCCAGCGCCACCAGGCCCGAAAACGGGGCCGCGGGCGTTGCAAGACGGCCATCCGACAGCGCAGCAAGGATTTTTGACCCGGCCGCTTCCAGTGAATGCGCATCCGCGATGGCCGCGATCAGCCCGTTGGCGCCTTCGACCGCCATGTAGATATCGGTGGGCAGATCGTCTGACCGGTAAATCGTATCGGTGATCATGCCGCGCGCCGCACAGGCCGAGACCAGCTCGTCCCCTTCAGCATCCCGGCCAATGGCCGTCAGCAGGGCAGGTGTCAAACCGAAGCGGACCAGTGTCATTGCAATGTTCATCGCCACGCCACCGGGCAGGCGGGTAATACGCCCGGGCACGTCCGAGCCTTGCCGCATGGCGCTCGCGGATCGCCCGATGACATCCCAGAGAACGGAGCCGATGCACAGAATGTCAGGTCTTTCAGTCATGGAGGGACTTGTGGCCGGGAAACCGGGAAGGTTCAAGGGCGTGTCACTCGGGCACGGCAAATGTCAGAGCGGCCCAAAGCGTCTCCCACACTGGTGCGCGCTCCGATGTACCTGCTTCCGGAGCAGGGCGCAGGACAACCGCATCGAACAGGTAACTGTGTCCGGGCGTGACCTGCACCGTCGCCTCACCCGCTGCGTCCGTGCGGGTCAGGCTGACGGTGACATCGCCATCCGGATCGCGGTCAAAGATCTCGACCTGCGCATCCGCGCGGGGTGTGTCCCGATACATCACCCGCAGCCGCATCTGCCCGTCAAATCCCGATGCGTACGGGTTGGTCAGCGCGACGAATTCCGTCTCCATCCCGTAGGCGCGGTCATCGCCCTCTCCGGCACCGATGGCGACCAGCGCCTTTGCATGGCGGGTGTAGCTTTCGCGAAACTTCTCCTGAGACCAGCCCGCCGCGACGTGATCACGCGCAGCGTTCGGAAAGTCCTTGTGCGCCGCAAAGGCCAGGAATTTCTCCCAGTCGGTGTAGGTCAGGGTCGAGGGCGTCGTTTCATGAAGGATCACCAGCAGCCCTTCTTCCTCGGGTGCGGTCCCCTGCAAGGCGGGTGTATCGCCGATCCGCCCCGCAACGGCGGTGCGAGTATCACCCTGCGCCGTCTCGAACCGCGAGAAGCGATGATCGAACCATGCCAGCGAGATACCTTCGAAATTCTGGCCATTGAGCAGCGCGGCATCCAGCGGCGCACCGGGGTCCAGAACGTATTCTTTTGGCTCAATCCAAAACTCATGGCTAACGGCTGCCGTACCAGTTAGCAGTAACACACTCAACAAGAGGCGCGCGTGTCCCATGAAACCACCCGTTCTATCTACGTCGATCAAGCTGTTGCTTTTGGCGATTTTGTCAACCGTGAGCCTCTGGTCCGGAAGCAGCCGTGGCAGCGCGCATGAACTCATCCCCACCATTGCAGACATGACCGTGATCGATGGCGAGACGCTTGTTCTCGACCTGCGCGTGAACCTGGAGGCGTTTTTGGCGGGCATCGACCTCGACGCGGTGGAGAACACCGACGACGACAATGCCGGGGAGGCCTACACGGCCCTGCGCGCATTGTCGCCGGAAGAGCTGGCAGAGAGAGTGCCGCAGCTCGTTAACCGGTGGAACAACATCCCGTTGGCGGAAACCGATGGGCCGCTTGCATTCACCCGGACCGGGCTCGAGGTGCCGGACGGGGCCGATCTGGAACTGCCCCGCATCTCCCTGCTGACACTCTCGGCACCGCTTGCGCCCAATGCAAGGGCGGTGACGATCAATTGGCCCAAGGGGTCGGGGGCGCTGGTTCTGCGCCAGCAAGGTGTCGAGGAACCCTTTACCGGCTACCTCAACGGTGGGGACAGCAGCCCGGCCATCACCCTTGCGGGCGGCGGTGCGGCCACCGGAATACAGGCTTTCCTCGATTACATCCCGGTCGGCTTTGATCACATCCTGCCCAAGGGCCTCGATCACATTCTCTTTGTCCTCGGCCTGTTTTTCCTCAGCACCCGTCTGCGTCCGCTAATCTGGCAGGTGAGCGCGTTTACGGTGGCGCATACGGTGACCCTGGCTCTCGGAGCCCTCGGCTGGGTGATGATACCCGGTGACATCGTAGAGCCGCTGATTGCAGCCTCCATTATCTATGTGGCTGTCGAAAATGCCTTTACGTCGGGTCTGAGCCCCTGGCGCCCGGTGGTCATCTTCGGGTTCGGATTGCTGCACGGTCTCGGGTTTGCCGCGGTGCTAGGTGAATTCGGATTGCCGCCCGGACAGTTCATCCCCGCGCTGCTCGGGTTCAACCTGGGCGTGGAGATCGGTCAGTTGACCGTGATCGCCATCGCCTTTGCCCTGATCGGCTGGTTTGCCCGCAAGGCGTGGTATCGGTCCCGTATCGCCGTGCCGGCCTCCTGCGTGATTGCAGCGGTCGGCGCATTCTGGTTTGTGGAGCGCGTCTTTACCTAAGCGTCAGCCCATGGCGGCGATCATCCGACCCAGCGCAGCCCGGGGATCGTCCGTGGCCCAGATTTCTTCGCCGAGTCCAAAGAAATCAGTAAAGGGCGCAAGCTGCGCCACCATCTGGGTGTCCAACGCGCCCTCTGCCACCACCGGTACTTCGATCATTTCGGACCACCACTGAAAGAGGTCTTTTTCCGCAAAGCGCCCATCGCCAAGATGCGACGCCTGAACCGGGCCGAAACTGACATAATCTGCCCCGGCTTCTCCGGCAGTCATGCCGTCATGTCGCGAGGTCGCGCAAAAACAACCGACAATGGCATCCTCGCCCAGTTTCTTGCGGGTCTCGCGGACGGAACGGGCGGCATCCGTCAGATGAACACCATCGAGACCCAGGCGATCGGCCAGCAGCGTATGATCGGTCAGAACCAGCGCGATATCGCGGGCGTGGGTCACTTCGCGCAGCGCATCCGCTGAGCGGGACAGCCGATCTTCATCACGGGTCGCGAGATCGAGCCGTACACAGGCAACCGGATGCGCATCGAGGACGGAGGCCAGCAGATCCGGATAGCTGCTCAACTCGAACTCGGGCGGGGTGACGAGATAAAGCTGTGGGTGCTCGGGCGTGTCCATGGGGCGTCCTCAAGTGGTCTTTTCCGACCAGTAGCCCAAGTCACCGGGAATGAAAACTTTTATGCCGACGGATCGCGCTGCAAACGGACAGGGCGCGCAAGCGCTTGCCGCGGCACGGTTCGCACCGTAAGAGGCGGCATGACCGATCCCGTTGAGCATCCCGACAGTCCCGCATTTGTCCTCGTTCGCCCGCAGATGGGAGAGAACATCGGTGCCGCCGCCCGCGCCATGTGGAATTTCGGCCTTGACCGGATGCGCATTGCGGCCCCCCGGGATGGGTGGCCAAATCCGAATGCCGTCGCCATGGCAAGCGGCGCAGGTCGGGTGCTGGACAGCGCAATGCTGGCCGAGGATCTGCCGGGTGCCATCGGTGATTGCACCTTTGTCTTTGCAACGACGGCCCGGTCCCGCGATCTGACCAAAGCGGTGTTCAGCCCCGAGGCGGCGATGCGGCTGGCGGCGGAAAAAATCGCCCAGGGCGAGCGGGTTGCAGTCCTCTTCGGTCCTGAACGGGCCGGTCTGGAAAATGACGACATTGCCCGGGCCAACGCGCTTGTGTCCGTGCCGGTCAATCCGAAGTTTCCGTCGCTGAACCTCGCACACTGCGTCCTGCTGGTGGCCTATGAGTGGATGCGCGCCACCGGTGACGTTACTCATGAAGTCACTGAAATGGCGGGTACGGCATGGGCCGACGCGGTCGAGATCGAACACCTGGCCGCCCATTACGAAGAGCGGATGGAAGCGGCGGGTTTCTTCTTTCCCGCGCATAAGGCGCAGTCCATGCGCACCAATCTGCGCAACATGTGGAGCCGGATGCCGCTGACCCGCGCGGACGTGCAGATGATGCACGGCATGCTGCGCCAGCTGATACGGTGGAAAACGCGCGACGACGAGACGCGCTAGACGGCAAGACGCGTTAGATTTAGGTATGCATCGCAAGACATATGCAAGGACGATCGCATGAGCAGCAAACGCAAGCTCTTCGAAGAAGTTGGCACCGCCGAAGCGGCGCGGCCAGCCGCCCAGCCAGGGGGTATCGACCAGGGTCACACCGGCGCGCGCGGGGCTATCCGCGTCTGGCTGATGATCCTTTTCGCGCTGGTTTTCCTGATGATCGCCGTCGGCGGCCTGACTCGTCTCACAGACAGCGGTCTGAGCATCACAGAATGGCGCCCCATCACCGGGGCACTGCCGCCGCTGAATGCCGCGGATTGGGAAAGCGAATTCGCCAAGTACCGCGCAATCGATGAATTCCGCATCCAGAACCAATGGATGGAACTCGACGATTTCAAGGTGATCTACTGGTGGGAATGGGGCCATCGCCAGCTGGGCCGCGTCATCGGTCTTGTCTGGGCATGCGGGTTCGGATGGTTTGCCGTCCGCCGCCAGATCCCGGCGGGCTGGACGCCCAAGCTCCTGTTTCTCGGCGCTCTGGGCGGCGCGCAGGGGGCCATCGGCTGGTGGATGGTCGCCTCGGGCGTGACTCAGGGAGAGAGCACGACAGATGTGGCGAGCTACCGGCTGGCAACGCACCTGGGGCTGGCCTTCGTCATCCTGGGCTTCATCACCTGGTACGTCCTGCAACTCGGACGCAGCGCGCGCGATCTCATGCAGGCGCGGCGCGCCAAGGAAAAAAAGCAGTGGGGCATGGCGACGGGACTGCTGCACTTCAGCTTCCTGCAGATCATCATCGGCGCCCTGGTCGCGGGCATCGACGCCGGGCGCAGCTATACCGATTGGCCGCTGATGGGCGGGCAGGTGTTCCCGGCCAGTGCCTTCGTGCTGGAGCCTGTGTGGCGCAATTTCTTTGAAAGCCCCGGTCTTGTGCAGTTCATTCACAGGGTGACAGGCTATCTGCTGGCGATCTTTGCCGTGGTGGCCTGGCTACGCGGCCGGAAATCTGCCCATGCGGCGACACGCTTCGCCTTTAACGCCGTCATCGCCGCTGTCGCCCTGCAGATCGTGATCGGCATCGCCACCGTGCTTTACGGCGCACCGGTCCATATTGCACTGGTTCATCAGCTGATGGCCGTGGTGCTTTGGGTACTGATCCTGCGCGCCCGGTTCCTGAGCGGCTATCCCATCGCAACATCCCTGAGAGGAACCAGCCCATGAGCGCTTATGACGACCTGATGGCCTTTACCCGCGAAACGCAGGCGCTTGCGCAGATCGCCGGACGGCTGGATTGGGATCAGGAAACGATGATGCCGCGTGGTGCGGCCCCGCAACGCGGCGAGGAATGCGCCGCAATTGCCAGCGTGCTGCACGCGCGCCGGGTTGACCCAAAGGTATCCGAGTGGCTCGCAAAGCTCGACGCGACGGAGCTGGATGAAACAGCCCGCGCGCAACTACGCCACATCCGGCGCAGCCATGATCGAAACAGCAAGGTGCCAGCTGCGCTGGCGGCGCGAATCGCGCGGGTCACCTCCGAGGCGCAGGGCATCTGGGCCGAGGCGCGCAGCAGTAACGATGTAGCGGCCTTTCTGCCCGTGTTGGAAGAGATCATTGGCTTGCGGCGCGAAGAGGCGCTGTCGAGTGACGGGGATCTCTATGACGCGCTGCTGGCAGATTACGAGCCGGGCACCACGGGAGCAGAGCTGGAGGCGATGTTCGGTGCCTTGCGCCCGGAACTCTCCAGCCTGCGCGCGGCCGTGCGTGACGCCGAGGCCCCGCCGAAACTCTCCGGCGATTTCGACGAAGCGGCGCAGATGAAGCTGACGCGCAAACTTGCCAAGACCTTTGGCTATGACATGAGCCATGGCCGTGTGGACAAGGCAGTGCATCCCTTCAGTTCCGGCTCCGGCCTCGATGTGCGCATCACCACCCGGACAAATCCTCAGGATCCGTTCAACTGCTTCTATTCCACGATCCATGAGGTCGGTCACGCGGCCTATGAGCAGAACATCCACCGCGACTACCTGCTGACACCTTTGGGCGAGGGGGTCTCGATGGGGGTGCACGAAAGCCAGAGCCGCATCTATGAAAACCAGATCGGGCGCAGCCGCGCCTTCACCGGCTGGCTCTTTGGTGAAATGCGCGATGCGTTCGGCGATTTCGGCATCGCCGATGAGGATACGTTTTACGCCTGCGTGAACCGGGTGTCGGATGGCTTCATCCGTACCGAGGCGGATGAGCTGCAATACAACCTGCATGTCTTGCTGCGCTTCGACCTGGAGCGGGCGCTGATCAGCGGCGACCTTGGCGTGGCAGACCTGGAAGCCGCATGGAATGACAGGTTCGAAGCCGATTTCGGATTTACGGTCGACACGCCGGCAAACGGCGTATTGCAGGATGTGCACTGGTCGGTGGGATTGTTTGGCTATTTCCCGACCTACAGCCTTGGCAACGTCTACGCCGGTTGCCTTCATGAGGCGATGCGCGCCGCTCTGCCGGATCTGGACAGCCAGCTCGCCCGGGGCGATACCACTGGGGCGACCACATGGCTGCGCGACAACCTGCAGATACACGGCGGGTTGTATGAACCCCGTGACGTGATCGCACGCGCCCGGGGGGCGGAGCCCTCCGAAGCGCCGTTGCTGGCCTATCTCAAAGAGAAATTCACCGGCATCTACGGTCTGTAGCAGTCAGAGCAGCGCCATACGCTCGGCCCGCTCCATGTCCGGATACGGGCGGTAGAGCGCGAATTCCGCCGCTGCGATCAGATCGTTCACGGCGCGGTGCATCTGCGCCACGTCATCGTCATGCGCCCCGGTCAGCCGGAAGGCCTCTTCCAACTGGGCAAGGCCGTCCACCTCGATCTCCAGCAGAAAGTCACGGTAACAGTCAGCGGCAAGGTTCAGCTTGCGCCGCATCAGACGCCAGTCTCCAATCACGCCCGCAGCTTTCAGGTGACCCATCCAGTCATCCAACGCCTTGGCAAAGAGCAATGCCTTCGCATCGTCCTTAAGCGTGATCATGCAGCAATAAACGTTCATCAAAGCACCTCGCGCAATTGAGCCAAGCCATCTTGCGCGCAAATGCTTGAGGTGACGTTAAGATGTTTCGTCTTCTTCCGCGGCCTCGCCCTGATCGGCAATCCACGCGACGCTGACCACTTCTTCGCCCTTGCCGGTATCAAAGACCTTTACACCGCCAGCAGATCTCGACCGGAAGGAAATGCCATCGACAGGAACGCGGATCGACTGGCCCTTGGAAGTGGCAAGCATGATCTGATCGTCCAACTCGACCGGGAAGGAGGCCACCAGCGCGCCGCCTCGCATGGCCTTGTCCATGGCTTGTACGCCCATGCCGCCACGGCCACGCACCGGGTAGTCATGGCTGGAGCTGAGCTTGCCAGATCCGCTCGCCGTCAGCGTCAGGATCAGGTTTTCCGCCGCCGACATCTCTGCATAGCGTTCCGGGCTGATGGTCGCATTGGCATCGGTTTCTTCCTCGTCGGAGGTGCCGTTTTCAGCATCATCGGCAAGACCGGCCATGGCCCGGCGCATCTTGAGATACGCCGCGCGTTCATCCGGTGTTGCGTCGAAATGACGGATGATCGACATCGACACCACCTTGTCATTGCCATTGAGCTTCACGCCGCGGACACCCACGGAACTGCGCGAGTTGAAAACCCGCACATCCGTCGACAGGAAACGGATAGCGCGCCCTGACGCCGTGACCAGCATCACGTCTTCATCGGGCGAGGCGATGCGGGCGTTGATCAATGTCGTCTGCGCGTGCTCGTCCTCGAACTTCATCGCGATCTTGCCGTTGGATTTCACATTGGTGAAGTCGCTGAGCGCATTGCGCCGGACGGTGCCTGCAGAGGTGGCAAAGACGATCTGCAATTCCGACCAGTCATCCTCATCTCTGTCGATGGGTAGAATGGCGGCGATCGAATCCCCTGCCGGGATCGGCAGGATGTTCACGATGGCCTTGCCCTTGGACGTGCGTCCGCCCTGCGGCAAGCGCCATGTCTTGAGCTTGTAGGCCATGCCGTCGGTGGTGAAGAACAAAAGCTGCGTATGCGTGTTGGCCACAAAGAGGGTGGTGACCACATCCTCTTCCTTGGTCTGCATGCCCGCGAGCCCCTTACCGCCCCGCCGCTGGCTGCGGAAGTCCGCCAGAGGCGTGCGCTTGATGTAACCGCCCGCCGTTACGGTCACGACCATATCCTCGCGGGCAATGAGGTCTTCGTCCTCCATATCGCCGGACCAGTCGACAATCTCTGTCCGGCGCGGCACCGCGAAGAGTTCGCGCACCTCGCGCAGCTCATCGGCAATGATGCCCATAATCCGGTCGCGGCTGCCCAGAATTTCAAGGTATTCCTTGATCTTTGCGGCGAGCTCTTCCAGCTCGTCGGTGACTTCTTTCACACCGATCTGGGTCAGGCGCTGCAGCCGCAACTCCAGAATGGCGCGGGCCTGGGTTTCAGACAGGTTGTAGGTGCCGTCGTCATTGGCGGTATGGGTCGGATCATCAATCAGCGCGATGTAAGGCAGAATATCCTGCGCCGGCCAGCGGCGCGTCATCAGTTTTTCACGCGCTTCTGGCGCATCTGCCGAGGCACGGATGGTGGCCACAACCTCGTCGATGTTGGTCACGGCGACGGCCAGACCGCAGAGGATATGGCTGCGGTCGCGTGCCTTGCGCAGAAGATATGCAGTGCGCCGCGCCACCACATCCTCACGGAAATCGATAAAGGATGTCAGGAACTTGCGCAGGGTCAGCTGTTCTGGCCGCCCGCCGTTCAGCGCCAGCATGTTGCAGCCGAAAGAGGTCTGCATCGGCGTGAAACGATAGAGCTGGTTCAGCACCACCTCAGCCGTTGCATCCCGCTTCAACTCGACGACCACACGCACCCCGTTGCGGTCGGATTCGTCCTGCACATGGGCGATGCCCTCGATCTTCTTTTCGCGCACCTGCTCTGCGATCTTCTCGATCATGGTGGATTTGTTCACCTGATAGGGAATCTCATCCACGATGATGGCCCAGCGGTCCTTGCGCAGCTCTTCCATGCGCGTCTTGGCCCGGACAATCACAGAGCCACGGCCTTCCAGATAGGCTTTGCGCGCGCCAGAGCGGCCCAGCATGATGCCACCGGTCGGGAAATCGGGGCCGGGTACATATTCGATCAGCTGTTCCGAGGTCAGGTCCGGATCGTCGATCAGCGCAAGTGTGGCGTCGACTACTTCGCCCAGATTGTGGGGTGGGATATTGGTTGCCATGCCCACAGCAATGCCGCCCGCGCCATTGACCAGCATATTCGGGAAGCGGGCAGGGAGCACAGTCGGCTCCTGCTGCTTGCCATCGTAATTATCCTGAAAATCGACCGTATCCTTGTCGATGTCGTTCAGGAGATAGGCGGCGGGCTTGTCCATGCGCACTTCGGTGTAGCGCATGGCGGCGGGGTTATCCCCGTCCATGGAGCCGAAGTTGCCCTGACCATCCAGCAGCGGCAGCGACATGGAGAAATCCTGCGCCATGCGTACCAGCGCATCGTAGATCGCGCTGTCCCCGTGTGGGTGGTACTGACCCATCACGTCACCCACCGGACGGGCGGACTTGCGATAGGCCTTATCATGGCTATTCCCCGTTTCATGCATCGCGAAGAGGATTCGCCGATGCACCGGTTTCAGCCCGTCCCGCAGGTCGGGAATGGCGCGGCTGACGATAACGGACATCGCATAATCGAGATACGACGTGCGCATTTCATGCTCGATGCTGACCGAAGGGCCATCATAGGCTGGCCGTTCTGGCATCAATTCGTCATCGTTTTCAGGGGGTTGTGGTGTGTCGCTCACGTGGTCTGCCCGATTTTTCCGCAGGGTCTATATATTGTGGATGAACTCTATCAGAGGGTACATATAAGGTGCAATCCCTCACTGCACCGACCTTTGGCAGCCGCCCTGTCAAAGTGATAACACGCTGTTTTCATTGAAAAGTAATTTGATCCTGCGATGCTGATCGTATGAAGCAGTCAAGAGGACAAAAATGCCCCTATCTGAAACTGAACTGATGCTCAAAGGATATGGTCTGACCACGGCTGAGTTTTTCTACCACATGCCGGACTATACCCATGTTCTGAATACATTTATCTGGCAGGAATACGACATTGCGCCCGATCATCCGCGGCTTTTTGAATTTGTCGATTTCTGGCGTTCCGAAATCGAGGGGCCGTTGCATTCTGTCCGCTTTACCCACCGCAAGATGGTCAGTGCCGGCGAATGGCGTAATGTGACGGGCGAATTCACCCTGCACTGATTGGCTTATGCCGAACAGCTTGCGCCACCAAGCACACAGAACTTGGCACAATGCGGATGGTTCAAAGCCACGGCGCCTTCCGCCTCTTCCAAGGTGTTGCCCAGCTCGAATTCAGGCGTGTAGGGCAGCAGTGTGCAGGCCAGAACGGACGGGCGCTCAGCCCCCCGGCGCTTGACTACCATCCGCGATGACGCGCACATCAGCGCATCGGGGGATTTGTTCAATATGCCCCAGCAGGCGGTGGTGAATTCCGGCACTTCCACGGTCTCGTCCATCTCGGGGAAAAGCACTGTCATGGCAGGGTCTTGCGCGTTGATATCAAAGTCGTATCGGGCAAAAAAAGCCGCGTAGCCGGAGCGGCTTTCGGCCTCGCTGTGCGCCATGATGGATCGCCCCGCAACCGCCATGCGAATGCCCTGGTCGCGCAGCCATTTCATGCCGGTGAGTGTCTTTTCAAAAGCGCCAATGCCGCGTTCCGCGTCGTGCAATGCCGCTTCGTAGTGATCGACGGAGATGCGCAGCGTGAGTTTGCCCGGGTAGGCGGCGTTGAGCTCTATCAGGCCCTCCTGCATCTTGCGGCGCATCATCGGCCGCATGGCATTTGTCAGGATGAGCACCTCATATCCCCGCGCCAGCGACCGGGCCGCCATCTCGATCATCTCCGGGTTCATGAAGGGCTCACCGCCGGTGAAGGCGATTTCGGAGATCGGCCAGCGCCGTTCTTCGATCTGGTCGAGATAATCCGTCACCTCATCGGCGGTGATATAGACAAGGCGGTCATTGGACGGGCTGCTTTCGATATAGCAGTTCAGGCAGGCGATATTGCACAGCGTTCCAGTGTTGAACCAAAGCGTCTTTGGGGCCGTAAGACTGACAGTCGCGCGCGGTTCGCCTTTCGCAGTCAGATCGGGATCGATGAATTTACCTGCGTTGGCGAGTGCCAGATCTTTCATGAGCTATCGGTCCTTGGGTGCGCGTTGCCGTGAATGTGTGCTAGGGGATAGGTAAAGGCAAGAAAACAGGTTTGCTTTTGGGTGCACGGTCTTGTGATCGGGATTTATTCAGGGCATGTTTGCGCTAACAATAACCGTGGCCGACTGGCCCGTACTTCAGGATGATGTCTCATGGTTTCGCGCGTTATACCGGTCGATCCCTTCGATCTCGTGATTTTTGGCGGCACCGGCGATCTGGCGCGGCGCAAGATTCTTCCCGGTCTTTTTCGGCGCTATTGCGCGGGCCAGATGCCCGAAGATGCACGGGTGATCGGCGCTGCCCGGGCCGAGATGGACGACAGCGGGTATCGCGATATGATCGCTGCCGCCATCAAGGAGTTCGGCGGCGCGGAAAAGACAGATCACAAAAAGCTTGACGCATTTTTGAAAAACCTGTCCTACGTTCCCATCGACGCCCGGGGGGAGAACGGCTGGCGCACCTTGGCGGGGCACATGCGGCACAAAACGGTGCGGGCGTTCTATTTCTCGGTCGGTCCCGGGCTTTTCGGCGATCTGGCGGAGCGGTTGAACAATCATGGTCTTACTGACAAGACCAGCCGGATCGTCGTGGAAAAGCCCTTTGGCCGCGATCTGAGCACGGCCAGACAGCTCAACGAAGACCTCGCCGCCTTTTTCGATGAGAGCCAGATCTACCGGATCGATCATTACCTCGGGAAGGAAACCGTTCAGAACCTCATGGCCGTGCGCTTTGGCAACATGCTCTTCGAGCCGCTGTGGAACAGCCAATTCGTGGATCACATCCAGATCACGGTCGCCGAAACCGTCGGCGTTGGCGGGCGCGGCGAGTATTATGACAAGTCGGGCGCGATGCGCGATATGGTCCAGAACCACCTGATGCAGCTTCTGTGTCTGATTGCAATGGAGCCCCCCGCACGGTTCGACCCGGATGCGGTACGGGATGAAAAGCTGAAAGTAATCCGGGCGCTGGATCCGGTTGAACCGCATCACATCGTGCGCGGTCAGTACGATGCCGACCCGGATCAACCCGAGGACCTGCCTGATTACCGCACGGCGGTCGAAAATCCGAAGTCAAAGACCGAAAGCTTCATTGCGCTCAAGGCGCATATCGCCAATTGGCGGTGGGCCGGAACGCCCTTTTATTTGCGCACGGGCAAGCGGCTCGTGGCGCGTTCATCCGAGATATCGATTGTTTTCAAGGACACACCGCATTCGATCTTTGGCGAAGAGGCGGGGCGGCACCGCAATGTGCTCTCGATCCGGCTGCAGCCCAATGAGGGGATCAAGTTGGGCGTGACCATCAAGGAACCCGGACCCGGCGGAATGCGGCTCATCGATGTGCCGCTCGACATGACCTTCGCAGATGCCCTTGGGCCCGAAGGGGCAGAGAATGTCGATGCATATGAACGGCTTATCATGGATGTGATCCGCGGCAACCAGACCCTCTTCATGCGCGGCGACGAAGTGGAGGCGGCCTGGGCCTGGACCGATCCGATCATCGAAGGCTGGACAAATCGCGGTGATGTGCCCAAGCCTTACGACAGCCACAGCGCGGGGCCGGATGCCTCTGCGCAGCTGATGCGTCGTGATGAACGGGACTGGCGGGAGGTGACCCCATGACTTTCAACGAAAACGCAGACCGCGACATGGCGATCATGAATGTCGCCCATGCGATCACCAGCGATTTGCGCAAATGTCTTTTGCAACATGAGTTTGCGAGTTTTGCCGTCCCGGGCGGCACCACACCGGGGCCGATCTTCGATGCGATGAGCTCGGTGGAGATCGACTGGGACAGGGTGCACGTCATGCTGACGGACGAGCGCTGGGTGCCGGAGGATCATGCGCGCTCGAACGCGGGTCTGGTGAAGGCCCGCCTGCTGACGGGCAATGCCGCGGCGGCCAAATTCATCTCCTTCTATCGTGAGGGGATGAGCGCAGACGAGGCCGCGCCCGACGTGGCGGCGGCCCTTTCCGGAGAGATGCCCATTTCAGTCCTGCTGCTGGGCATGGGCACCGATATGCACACCGCCTCGCTGTTTCCCGGCGCGCCGGGCGTCGAAAGGGCCATGTCGCGGGATGCGCCGCTCGTCTGCGCAGTGGCCCCGGAGGATCAGCCGGAAGGCCGCATCACCCTCAGCGCCCCGGCACTGGACGGCGCCATGGACAAGCATCTGGTGATCTTTGGAGATGAGAAACGCGCGGCCTTCGAGAAAGCGCAGACCCTGCCACCGTCTGAGGCACCAATCGCAGCGGTGATTTCCGGAGGGACGGTGCATTGGGCAGCCTGAAGCAACACTGGGATACATTGGCGGCGCGTCACCGGGACACTGCTGACCGGTCGATTCTCTCACTCTTTGACGAGCCGGGGCGGGAGAAAGAGTTTTCTGCTCAGACCGGCGATATGCTGTTCGACTATTCCAAGACCAATATCGACGTCGAGACACGCCGCGCACTGATCGACCTGCTGGATGCTGCGGATGTGGCGGGCAAGCGCGCAGCGATGTTTTCAGGCGCGGCGATAAACGACACCGAGGGGCGTGCCGTCCTGCATACCGCGCTACGTAATCTCGATGGCCCGCCGGTTTACGTGGACGGCTTCGATGTGATGCCCGGCGTTCTGGAGACGCTGGACAGGATGCGTGTCTTTGCCAATCACGTGCGCGACGGCGATATCACCGATGTGGTCAATATCGGCATCGGCGGGTCGGACCTGGGGCCGGCCATGGCCGCGCAGGCACTTTCACCCTACCATGACGGCCCGCGGTGTCATTTCGTGTCCAACGTCGATGGTGCGCATATCGCCGACACGCTGCGCGGGCTCGATGCCAGAACCACGCTTGTGATCGTCGCCTCCAAGACCTTCACGACCATCGAAACCATGACAAATGCCCGTACCGCCAAGGCCTGGATGCAGGACCAGGGCGGTGACCCCTCGGCGCAGTTCGCAGCGCTCAGCACCGCGCAGGAGAAGACCCGCGACTTCGGCATCCCGGCCGAGCGGGTTTTTGGCTTTGAGGATTGGGTTGGCGGGCGCTATTCGGTCTGGGGGCCGATTGGCCTGTCGCTGATGATCGCGATCGGTCCCAAGGGGTTCGATGCGTTTCTGCGTGGCGGGCAGGCGATGGATCGGCATTTTCAATCTGCCGATTGGGCGGAAAACCTGCCTGCGATGCTGGCGCTGGTCGGGATCTGGCACGCGCAGGTGTGCGGATATGCCAGCAGGGCGGTTTTACCCTATGACCAACGGCTTGCGCGTTTGCCGGACTACCTTCAGCAACTGGAGATGGAATCGAACGGCAAGGGTGTGCAGATGGATGGCGCAGCCGTCGAGGTGGCAAGTGGCCCGATTGTTTGGGGGGCGGCTGGCACGAATGGACAGCACGCCTTCTACCAGCTGATCCATCAGGGCACGCGCGTCGTTCCCTGCGAATTCATGATCGCGGCGGAAGGGCATGAACCGGAGCTGGCGCATCATCACCAGTTGCTCATCGCGAATTGTCTTGCGCAATCCGAGGCCCTGATGCGGGGCCGCAGCCTGGAGGAGGCGCGTGCCAAGATGTCAGCGGCCGGCTTTACCGGTGCGGAACTGGACCGGCAGGCGCGGCACCGGGTGTTTGTGGGCAACCGTCCGTCAACCACGCTGGCCTACCCGAAGCTTGATCCCTTTACCCTCGGCCAGATCGTGGCGCTCTATGAGCACCGGGTGTTTGTCGAGGGCGTGGTGCTCGGCATCAATTCGTTTGATCAGTGGGGCGTGGAACTTGGCAAGGAGCTGGCAACCTCCCTGCAACCCGTCGTGGAAGGGGCCGCAAGTGCCGGTGGCAAGGATGCGTCGACCGCCGGGCTCGTGCGCTTTATCCGGATGCATCAAGCCTGACGCAAGGTGGCCTGAAGCCCACCTTACCTGCTGGTGTCGGGTGTTTGCGTGTGGCAGGTAGGGTGGGCTTTCAGGCCACCCTCAGGCATCCGGCGCTGCACCGTCGATATCGACCATTCGCTGCCGCACGGCGACCGGAATCGGAAAGCGCCCGGTACCGTCTGGTTTCAACAGCACAAGCACGCAGTCGAATGTCGCCCGCAGCGTGCCGCCCGCCCAAAGTGTCTGTGCCAGGGAAAAGGAGGTGGTGCGAAATCCCGTGCAACCGCAGGTGACCACATAATCTTCATCCATGCGCATTTCCTGACGGTAGTGGATCTGCCCGGACCGGATCACGATCCGCGGATCCTCCCCGGCTCCCATGTAGCGCGAAAGCCCCCAATCCTGCGTGTATTTGATACGCAGCCGTTCAAACCAGTGCATGTAAACCGCA
>ERZ1740065.87-NODE-87-length-39948-cov-6.172862_pt1 | contig 39948 bp, 33 predicted proteins | sample MGYA00581738_ERZ1740065 | MGnify/ENA primary metagenome ERZ1740065 (study PRJEB43018, sample SAMN04849749) | marine metagenome | isolation source: floating plastic debris | place: Pacific Ocean | collected 2008-09-01 | study: EMG produced TPA metagenomics assembly...
CCGTGAACAGCGGGTGGCTCGTCCCGTCCATGCCAAAGGTCTGGTGCAGCGTCTCAATCAGGGTCTGCGAAATCGCGATGCCCTGCTCGGCCAATCCAAGCTCGGTGATCAGCGACAGGAAATCACGCTCGGCCGCCAGCCCCTGTTGCGAGATATCGCGTTTGGGCGAGGCAAACATCAGGTTGCCCCCAAGCGGGATCGAGGGATTGAACTCATCCGGGTGGAAGCGGTTCACGGAACCATCGAGCCCGCGCTCCACCAGCTTCTCGTAAATCTCTTCCCGTATCGATACGATTGCAGCAGCGAGTTGCGCATGCAGTTCCGGGTCCATCCGGGATTTCAGCATCCGGCGGAACATCAGCTCATCTATGCCCATCGCCTCGACCAGCTGGAACCACCAGCCGCGAATTTCTTCTGCCGTGTTCAGACCCGCGAGACCCGGATCCAGCCAATCCGCCTTCATACTGTCAAGGCTGTTGCCGGAGCGCATGGCCTCGATCCCGATTCTGTCCTTGCGATCAGGATCCCACAGCACCGTTTTAGGGCTGGATCGCAGCGGCATCAGCAGGTTGTCCCCCAGCGTGCCGTCAAACAGATAGGGCCGTGAGTGCGCATAGCCGATCCGCGCCGCGATCACTGCCTGATGCAGCTGCGACAGATCATGGCCCGCGACGGTGACGCTGCCCCGGGTGGGCATGATCTCTCGCGTCAGCACCTCTGCCAGCGCGGTGCGCTCAACCTGACTGGTCGATTGAATCGCAACACGGGCACCCGCCGGGATTTCCAGAGCGATGTTTTCCAGCACCGCATTGCCATCGGAATTGCGCACAGTGAGGTCCAGGCGCGGCACCTCCTTGGGCTCTCCCTCAAAGAGCGACTCGTCGATCATCTCCTTGGGCGCAAAGCGTTCCGTCACGATTTCCCAGCGCAGGGACATGTCCTGCACCTGGTTGTAATAGGTCAGCAACTCTTTCCACGGGCTGGAAAGGTCCTTGTAGGCGGCCAGGGCCGCGACCAGCGCGCCCACGGTGATGTCACCCCGGATCGCAAGATACCCACCAGCGGAATAGAAAAAGAACGGCGTCAGCTGCGTGATGAAGTTGTTGAGGAACTTCATGAAGAATTTCTTCTGATAGATCTGGAAGCGGATCTCGAAGAGCCTGCCCAGCCGGTCAGTGAAGGCGGCCAGCCGATACCGCAGACCCCCGTTTGTACGCAGATCGCCGATCCCGGCGGCTGTCTCGCCAATCTCGGAGGAGAAGCTGCGCACTTCGACGATACGTTTCTTGTTCAGCTGGTTGATCTGGCGCTGAAGCATCGGAATGAGCCAGGCCTGCAGCGGAATGAGCGCCACCCCGGCCAGCCCGAACCAGACGCTTTGCGCAAAGAGAAAGATCACGATGATCAGCATCTGCCCGGCCTGGAACACCGGTTGCGCCACCGCATCGCCCATCAGCCCGCCCATCGGCTCGGCCTCCGAGGTGCCCATCGACACCAGCTCACCCTGCGAGGTTTTACGGAAATAGGCGCGTGGAAACCGCATCATCCGGTTGATCAGCTTGTAACGGAACCGCCGCAACATGCGTTCTGCAAGAACACCCTTCATCGTGTTCAACCGCATTTTCAGCAACCCGTGGACCAGCACCGCGCCGAGGTAGAGAAAACACAGCGCCATCAGGAATTGCGTCTGGGGCATGGTCACGCCGACCACCGTCACCGAGCTGGTGGCGGCCCCGATGGCGTCGTTGATGATCCGCTTGGGCAGTTCCAGCGTGGCGTAGAGAAACGGGAAGGTGAAGAGCGTGAAGAACAGCAGAAAGAGCTGCTCTCGTTTGGAAAATTTCCAAATGAACGCAAAGAGTGAAGATTCCATGCAATGGCTTTCGGTATTGGGCTAACGGCGTAATGCTTGCGGACCGCCAGGCGCACACTCACGGGAGTTTCAAGTACTAAGGGACAAGTATATGCAAATACAAGCGCGCATATAGTCATGGCCTGTGCACATCTGAACGCTTGTACCTTGCAGCCCCACAGGCTGTTGGCTATTCGGGACGGGAGTTTTAGAGGGGGAGACAGCCCATGACCAGCCAGCGCTTCGACAAATCCAGATTGCCCAGCCGCCACGTGACCGAAGGGCCCGCGCGCGCGCCGCATCGGTCCTACTACTATGCAATGGGCATGACGGATGAGGAGATTCACCAGCCGCTGGTCGGCGTGGCAACATGCTGGAACGAAGCCGCCCCCTGCAACATCGCGCTGAACCGTCAGGCGCAGGCGGTGAAGATGGGCGTGAAACGCGAATACGGCACGCCGCGCGAATTCACCACCATCACCGTCACCGACGGCATCGCCATGGGGCACGAGGGCATGCGCTCCTCGCTCGCCTCGCGTGAGGCGATTGCCGACACGGTGGAGCTGACCATGCGCGGCCACTGCTATGACGCCATCGTGGGATTGGCCGGGTGTGACAAGTCCCTGCCCGGCATGATGATGGCGATGATCCGTCTGAACGTGCCTTCCGTGTTTCTCTATGGCGGCTCGATCCTGCCGGGCCGGGCGCCCACCGGTGCCGCGATCCCCGAAGATTTTGCCAACCGCGATCTGACCGTTCAGGACATGTTCGAGGCGGTGGGCCGCCAGCAAAGCGGGAGCCTGACAGAGGCCGAGCTCGAAATCCTCGAACGCGTGGCCTGCCCGTCCGCCGGGGCCTGTGGCGGCCAGTTCACCGCCAATACCATGGCCTGTGTCTCCGAAGCGATCGGTCTTGCGCTGCCGAACTCTGCCGGGGCCCCTGCCCCCTACGAGAGCCGCGACGCCTATGCCGAAGCCTCCGGCGCGGCGGTCATGAAACTGATTGAAAAGAACATCCGCGCACGCGACATCGTCACCCGTAAGTCGCTGGAAAACGCGGCGCGCATCGTGGCCTGCACCGGCGGGTCCACCAATGCCGGCCTGCACCTGCCCGCGATGGCCCATGAGGCGGGGATCGACTTCTTCCTCGAAGATGTCTGCGAGATCTTCCGCGACACGCCGTATTTCGTCGATCTCAAACCCGGCGGCCAATATGTGGCCAAGGATCTTTATGAGGCAGGCGGGGTGCCGGTCGTGATGAAGGAGCTGCGCAAGGCGGGCCTGATCCATGAGGATTGCATCACTGCGACCGGATACTCCATCGGTGAGGAAATCGACAAAGTCTCGCTCGAGGCCGATGGCCGCGTGATCTACCCGGTGGAAACCCCGCTGTCGAAGACCGGCGGTGTCGTGGGCCTCAAGGGCAACCTCGCCCCGGAAGGCGCCATCGTGAAAATCGCGGGCATGGAACCACAGCACCTGCTCTTCACCGGCCCGGCCCGCGTCTTTGAATGCGAACAGGATGCCTTTGAGGCGGTGCAGAACCGCGCCTATGAAGAAGGCGACGTCTTCGTGATCCGCAACGAAGGCCCCTCCGGCGGACCCGGCATGCGCGAGATGCTGGCCACGACGGCGGCCCTGTCCGGTCAGGGCATGGGCAAGAAGGTGGCGCTGATCACCGACGGGCGCTTTTCAGGTGCGACGCGTGGGTTCTGCGTGGGGCATGTCGGGCCCGAGGCCGCCCATGGGGGGCCCATCGCCCTGCTGAAGGATGGCGACGTCATCACGCTGAATGCAATCGAGGGCACGATTTCCGTGAATGTCTCGGACAGCGACATGGCCGAGCGCAAGGCCGCGTGGGCGGGCCCGCGCCAGACGATCTATGGCGCAGGTGCGCTCTGGAAATACGCAAAGCTGGTCGGGCCGACCTATCTTGGCGCGGTCACCCATCCCGGTGCCAAGGAAGAAGGTCACGACTACATGGCCCTGTAACGGCGCCTTCTCTGCGCGCAGTGCATGTGCGCAGAGCTCTCCGCTGTCTTGCCGGGAAAGCAACAATTTCGAAAAAATCCACGTATTGTCCTGAATTCGTGGTTTATCATCCGGCAACCCTTTCGTTAGATAAGGGTGGGCGGATGCAACAGGGACAATCGACAGCGGATGGGTAAAGGGGGCGATACCTTCTGGGACACGGCGATTTATCGGCGCGCACTGCAACGCTGGGCGCTGTCCGCCAGCGAGGCACGTACTGAAAAGCTCAGCGTCCTGCGCAAGCAACGCACCCGCGCCCGCCTGCTGCGCGCCCATCTCGACAAGCTGATCCACACTGCAGACGAAAGGCTGGCGCTGCCCGTGGTGGGATCGAACAGTTTCCCCAAGCCGCACAATGCCGATTGGGCGTGGCGGCCGGAGCTTTGGCGCGGGCCGCTTGCCACGCCGGGCATCTCATCGGTTCAAAACAAGTCGATGCTTGGCGACGAGGTGACGCTGTTTCACGATTGCGGGCGCTCCGAGATCACCCTGAGGCAGATCCGGAATGCCCGGCAAGAAGATCTGGCGCCCTATGGTCTGCGCATCGACGTATTCCGGTTCGACGGTTCCTTCCTGTCCGCCGTCATCGATCTGCCGGACGAGGCCGTCACCGGCCTGAAGCGCACCCACATCCTGCGTGTGAGCAGCATCATCGAGATGGAGAAACACATAGAGATCTTTGTGCGGCTCAACGTGCGTCATGGTCCGAACACGGAACAGGTGGTGCGGGAGCTGCACATGAATGACAAGGACGTCGAAGTGGAATTCGACCTCGCCTACTCCAATCTCAACGAAAAGCGCATCGAGAAGGTCTGGATTGATTTCATCTTCGAGGGGCCGGAAATGAACCAGGTCACCCTGCGCGATCTGACGTTCTCGCGCCGCCAGCGGGCACAGGTATAGGAGCCGGACGGATGAGCGAGCTGATTGTCACCAAGACCAAGCTGCAAAGCGGGATCTGGCAGGGCCTCGTCACCGGCTCCGGCGACACCGAGCCAGCGCTCAGCGTCACGCATCTGGAAAATCCGCTGCCTGACGTGGTGCTGACATCAGCGGGGGATAGCGGCGGCTGGCTGCTGCAGATCCCGGTGCCGTCCGATGCCATCGCGGACGGCGTGCAGACCATCCTGATCAGCGATGCGCAGACCGGCGAACGGCTGGAAAGCTTCACCCTGATTGCCGGGGAAGCCCTTGGGGACGACCTGAGAGCGGAGGTCGACCTGCTGCGGGCGGAACTGGATATGCTCAAGCGGGCGTTCCGGCGTCACTGTGTCGAAACCGCATGACAAAGCCCCGCCGGTGGCCCGGGCGGGGCTTTGCCAACAACCTTGAATGATGCCGATTACTCGACCGGCACCAATGCGTTCAGACCTTTGAGGATATCGATGGCATAGGCCAGCTGATAATCCTCTTCCCGCAGAGCCGCGGCGGCGTCCGCCTTGGCGCGATCGGCCTCGATCTGCTTGATCTCATCTTCCGACAGGCTGTCGTTATTCAGGCTGCCACGCAAATCCGCCTCGGACCGCAGGCTGCGCGGTGTATCCTCTTCCTCTTCCGCATCGGGGCGGGTGCGCGGTTGCGCCACGACGATGTCCGGCGAAACGCCCAGGGATTGGATCGACCGACCCGAGGGCGTGTAGTACCGCGCGGTGGTCAGGCGCATCGCCCCCTCGCCGCGCAGCGGCATGACCGTCTGAACGGACCCTTTGCCAAAGCTCTTGGTGCCGACGACAATGGCGCGGCGGTGATCCTGAAGCGCGCCCGCCACGATTTCGGAAGCCGAGGCGGACCCCCCGTTGATCAGCACCACATTCGGCTTGCCCTCGGCAAGATCGCCTGCCGTGGCGTTGAACCGCTCGCCATCCTGCACTTCACGGCCACGGGTGCTGACGATTTCGCCTTCTTCAAGGAAAGCGTCCGAGACGCGAATCGCCTGAGTGAGCAACCCACCGGGATTGTTGCGCAGATCCACTACGATACCGTTGATATTATCGATCCCGCCTGCCTCTTCGATCTGATCTTTCAGACCGGCTTCGAGGTTTGTGTAGGTCTGGTAGTTAAAAGTCTACAAAAGCAGAACCCCCGTGTCGAACTGTGTCCGGGTCCGCACCGCCGTCAGCTTGATCGTGTCGCGAATGATCGAGATATCAAAAGGTTCGGTTTCACCTTCGCGCACGATGGTGATCAGGATTTCGGAACCGACCGGCCCGCGCATCATCTCGACAGCTTCATCAAGCGTCAGGCCCAGCACGGATTCGCCGTTGACATGGGTGATGAAATCGCCCGCCTCGACACCTGCCTCATCCGCCGGTGTCCCATCGATCGGGGAGACAACTTTGACAAAGCCCTCTTCCTGCGTGACCTCGATACCCAGACCGCCGAACTCGCCGCGGGTCTGGACCCGCATGGCCGCCGCATCGTCCGGCGACAGATAGCTGGAATGCGGATCGAGCGACGTGAGCATCCCGTCGATGGCCGCCTCGATCAGTTCCTTGCTGTCGACCTCTTCCACGTATTGCGCGCGGATGCGTTCAAAGATGTCACCGAAGAGATCCAGTTGTTCGTAGACATTGCTGGACTTCGCGGTCTCCTGCGCGAGCAGCGGACCAACCACCTGCGTCGTCGCAATGATGCCTGCGAGCGTGCCGCCCACTGCCGCCATGGCAAACTTTTTCATTTTTCTTATCCATCCTTATCGGTTCGGAACCAGAGGCTCGGGTCCTCCGGCGCGTTCTGATATCTTACCTCTATATAGAGCGTTTCTGATCTCTCAGCGCCAGTGTCATCACCATCTGTTGACAATTGTCGTCGGTTTTCAGCCGCAGCGTCCCCCATAAGACCCAAAGGCGCACCTGCGTCAATGACCTCTCCGGCAGTACCGTAAACAACATCCAAACCGGCAAGCACGAAAAGCACCTCTGCCTGAGGTTCCAGAATCACCACCTGCCCCAGGTCGAGCAACGGCCCCGTGTAGCGGATCGTGGCGGCAACCGGGCTGGTCACAATCGCCTCGGGGCGGGTGGCGAGTATCACCCCGGGGCGCGCGATCCCTGCGGCATCCGCCTCGCCCGCGCCATGCAACACGATGCCCTGAACCGGCAGCGGCAAATCCCCCTTGTCGCCTGCAAGGGAGGCGGGCGCGTCCTGCGTCTCATCGACCGCAACACGGGCGAGACCGCGGGCGAAGGCCTCCAGCGTTTCGGCGGACGCCAGCAGAATGGCCTCCCGCACCGGATCCTGTGTGAACCGCATGGGCAGTTCTGTGCGCTCGGCGATGGCCTGGTTCAGCGCGGTGCGCGCGGCCTGCACTGCGTTCAACCCGTCGGACAGCTCTCCCGCCGCATCCGTCTGCATGGCGCGCAGGATCTGCAGATCTTCCAGATCCCGGCGCAGATCGCTGGCGCGGGCATTCAGCGCAGGCGTCATCTCCGCCAGCAGCATGCCGGAGCGTGCCGTGCCCGTGGGCCCGCCGGGATGCAGGAAGGCAACCGGGGATTGCTGCGCCCCGATCCGCTGCAACACGGCAAGCAGGGCCGCGATCTCTTCGTCCCGCGCCTGCAGTTGCGCGGTCAGCTGCGCCTCGCGCACAGCAGCCTGACGCAACCCGCTGCGCAGAGCGCCAAGCCCTTCCTCATAGGCCTGGATGGTTTCGGTGAGTGCCCGGACGCGGTCCCGCGCCGTCTCCGCCGCTTCCAGCTGTGCCGATGCCTCCTGCAACATCACCATCGCCGCGCGGGCCCGTTCGGCATCGTCCTGCTGCGCAAAGGCCGCAGCGGGCAGGCATAAACCGATGATCAGCACCGCCCACTTCATGTCAACAAACAACGCCCCGTCATTTCCGGCGGCGGCGCGATCCCCATCAGGTGCAACACGGTCGGCGCGAGATCAGCAAGCCGCCCGTCCCTCATCTGCGCCGCCTGAGCCGCACCGACGACGGCAACGGGCACCGGGTTCAGCGTATGCGCCGTGTGCGGACCGCCGGTCTCAGGGTCAATCATCACATCGCAGTTGCCGTGATCCGCTGTCACGATCATCGCGCCGCCCACCTGCTCCAGCACCGCGATGGCCTGGCCAAGCCCCAGGTCCACGGCCTCGCAGGCCTTGATCGCCGCCGCCAGATCGCCGGTATGCCCCACCATGTCCGGGTTCGCATAATTCACCACAATGAGATCGTATCCCGCCCTGATGGCGCCCACCAATGCCTCGGTCACCTCTCCTGCAGACATCTCGGGCTGCAGATCGTAAGTCGCCACATCGGGGGATTTCGGCATCTTGCGATCTTCACCGTCGAATGAAACCTCCTCACCGCCGTTCAGGAAGAAGGTCACATGCGGGTATTTCTCGGTCTCCGCCAGACGAAACTGGCGTAGACCTTTCTGGGCCACCCAATCGCCAAGCGTGTTCACGATCTCGGGCTTGGGGTACATCACGGACATGTATTCCGAATGTGCTTCGGAATATTGCGCCATGCCCATCAACACGGCCCAGTTGGGTCTTTGCCCTGTCTCGAACGCGTCAAATTCCGGATCTCCCAGGGCGGCCATGATTTCGCGCGCCCGATCCGCCCGGAAATTCAGACAAAACACCGCATCACCGTTCTGCGCGCCCGCATAGCCGTCCAGCACGGTCGGGGCGATGAACTCATCCGTCTCACCCCGGGCATAGGCCGCTGAAACAGCCACCGTGGCGTCGTCAGCCTCCGCCCCTTCACCTTTCACGATGGCGGCAAAGGCCCTGGACACCCGATCCCAGCGATTGTCACGGTCCATGGCATAATAGCGCCCCGTCACGGTTGCGATCCGCACCCGCGCCGGCAGCTTGTCCTGCAGGGTCTCGAAAAAGGTACCGGCCGTTTTCGGCCCCACATCCCGCCCATCGGTCAGGGCGTGAATGACGACGGGTACATCTGCCGCATCCAGCGCCTTGGCAGCGGCAATCATGTGGTTGAGATGGCCGTGCACCCCGCCATCCGACACGACCCCGAGCAGATGCGCCGTCCCACCGGTGCCATGCAACCGGGCGATGAAGGCCTTGAGCCGCGTATTTTCGGCGAAAGTTCCCTCTTCGATGGCCAGATCGATCTGACCGAGGTCCATGGCGACGACACGTCCGGCCCCGATGTTGGTGTGCCCCACCTCGGAATTGCCCATCTGCCCCTTGGGCAGGCCCACATCCGGACCGAATGTGGTCAGCGTGGCATGGGGACAGGTGGCCATGATGTGATCCATGGTGGGAGTATCGGCAAGCAGCGGCGCATTGCCTTCGCGCCTGTCACTGATGCCCCATCCATCCAGAATGCATAAGACAACAGGTTTCGGTGCGCTCATCAGCTCTGCTCCTCCTTTTATTGCGCGCCTTTTACCTCTTGAGGCGCAAAGGGTGAACAGCTTTTGTCAAAGCATCACGTTTTCACATAATGGCCAGGCCGATTATGAGATCAAAGTAGTGTCGGCGTATCGTCATCTGTGTGATCGTTATCAGCCTCCGGCGCGTCAGGGTCATCTTCCTGGTCCGCCTTTGAGCGTGGATGACGGAAAACGTCATAGATGATGCTGACCGCAAGCGCGCCGAGGATAAGCGCGGAGCTTTGCACAAATGAGCTCTGGTTCAGCGGCAAAACCGACTTGAGACCGGGAAACATTTCTTGCGCCGCAGCCAGCAGTGTTGCAGCTGCGGCCCCGACAGCGAGCGCGGCGATTTGGGAGTTTTTAGGCATTATCGCGCCTTTCTTGGCAGCGTGCCCATCCGCGTTTCCGTCCTCATTGAGGATATGCTAAGATTGAGCACTGGTTAGGTCCAGGTGGTCCGGCGATGAAATGTAGCAGTTGAGTTTCCGGACCATGCCACCATACACGACTTTGCCATTTATCCCTATAGGGATGTTAAATTGACGCAAAATGCGTATTTTTTATATATTTTGCCAAACACGATACTATCAATAGTACCATTTTTAACTCATATATCCATATTTTGATTTTTATTTGATGGTTATTAAATAGGAAGTTTGATATCAATCATTTCAAAAGACCGAAATTAGCTGATAATTGAGCAGAGATGAGCAGGAGTGATTCGATGGCACCAGCATCTGAAATGGATTTGCCACGGCACAAGATTTTTGCCCAGCGGAAAGAAGAGGCCAACATGAGCGCCGCCGAACTATGTAGGCGCGCTGATCTGAGCGCGAACACGTTAAAGCACTATATTTCTGGCAAGAAAGTGCGCGAAACCACGGTTCAGGCACTACACGAAGCTTTGGAACAGTACATCGCCGAACAGGACGCCGTAAAATCAGGTGCTGCCACCGGTGACGGAATCCATGCCTTTCCGGACAACGGCGAAAAAGACCCGGACTGGTTCGAGAGTCAGGCGCTCAGATCTCTTGAACGCGCTTACGATCATTTGAACCACGCGATAGAGCAACGGATTGAAAAACAGCTCCCCATTGATGAAACGTTCCTCAGAAAGTTAAAACTCGAACTTCGGCGTTTTGAACCCTTTCTGAAACCGATCTAAGGCTGGTTTTCTCAGTATCCGAAGCCCTCTGCTCCGGTGTGAGTTGGTCACGCAGCAAAGCCAGCGGATGCGCCTTGAGCGTCAGACGTGTCGCGACATAATCCTCGACCACTTCCTCGCCCAAGGTCATTTCAGGCAACAGAACCGCTGGCTCGTTGATCACCTCCCCATCCAGATCGCTGGCAAAAAGCGGCAAGGCCTTGCCCGGCACAAGCGCCTTGGCTTCCCAGAGCGCGTCACGGCGCGCAAACCCCGTGGCGGCAAAGACATCCGCCTCCGCCAGCCGCACGATCAGCGCCGGATCCAGCCCTGCGCGGCGCCAGACATCCTGCACGGACCGGTAGCCGTTGCCCCGCGCAGCCGTCAGCCATTCGGCCTCCTCTTCGTGCAGACCCTTGACCTGACGAAACCCCAGCCGCAGCGCCAGCCCGCCCTGCCCGTCCGGCTCCATCGTGTTGTCCCAGAAACTTGCATTGATACAGACAGGACGGACTTCAACCCCGTGTTCCCGGGCATCGCGCACGATCTGGGCCGGCGCATAAAATCCCATGGGCTGGGCATTGAGCAGGGCACAGGCAAAGATCCCCGGGTGATGGCATTTGATCCAGCTCGAGGCGTAGACCAGCAGCGCAAAGCTGGCCGCATGGCTCTCGGGGAAGCCGTAAGAGCCGAAGCCTTCGATCTGGGAAAAACACCGTTCGGCAAAGTCATCCTCATATCCCTTGCGCTTCATCCCGCGCAGGAACAGGCTGCGGAATTCACTGACATTGCCGTGTTTCTTGAAGGTCGCAAGCGAACGGCGCAGCCGGTCCGCCTGATCCGGCGTGAAACCCGCGCCGACGATGGCAATCTGCATCGCCTGCTCCTGAAAGAGCGGCACCCCCAGCGTCTTGCCCAGCACCTCGCCCAGTTCATCGGACGGGAAAGAGACATCTTCCTCGCCATTTCGACGCCGGATGAACGGATGCACCATATCCCCCTGAATCGGACCGGGCCGGATGATCGCCACCTCGATCACCAGATCGTAGAACTTGCGCGGCTGCATCCGCGGCAGAAAGTTCATCTGCGCGCGGCTCTCCACCTGGAAGACACCGATGCTATCCGCCCTGCAGAGCATGTCATAGACGCGCGGATCCTCGGGGGGCAGGTTGGCCAGCGTATAGTTGGCGCCATGATGCAGCTTGAGCAGGTCAAACGCCTTGCGGATGCAGGTCAGCATGCCCAGGGACAGGACATCGACCTTGAGAATGCCCAGGGCCTCGATATCGTCCTTGTCCCAGCAGATGACGGTGCGATCCTCCATCGTGGCGTTCTCGATCGGCACCAGTTCATCAAGCCGGCCTTCGGTGATGACAAAACCGCCCACGTGCTGCGACAGATGCCGCGGAAAGCCGTTGAGCTCATAGACCAGCTCCAGCGTCTGCCGCAGCCGGTGATCGCGCGCATCGAGCCCGATTTCCGCCATGCGCTCCGCTTCGATCCCCTTGGTGGAAAAGAACCCCCAAAGCTGCGAGGACAGCGCCGAGATGGTATCTTCCGTCAGCCCCATGGCACGCCCGACCTCGCGGATCGCGCGTTTGCCGCGGTAATGCACGACCGTGGCGCAAATCCCCGCGCGCTCCCGCCCGTAGCGTTCATAGATATGCTGGATCACCTCTTCGCGGCGTTCGTGTTCGAAATCCACGTCGATATCCGGTGGCTCGTCCCGGGCTTCGGAGACGAAACGTTCGAACACCATTGTGCCGATCTCCGGACTGACAGAAGTGATACCCATGCAGAAGCAGACCACGGAATTGGCCGCAGAACCGCGCCCCTGGCACAGGATGTCGCGCGACCGGGCAAAGGCGACAATATCGCGGACCGTCAGGAAATAGGGTTCGTAGTCGAGCTTGGCGATCAATGCCAGCTCGTGCTCAAGCAGCCTGTGCACCTTGTCAGGCGCGCCATGCGGGTAGCGCCAGTCGAGACCCTCATCGGCCAGCCGGCGCAGGCGCTGAGAGGGGGGCTCGGGCTCCGTGCCTTCCGAAGGGTATTCGTAGCGCAGCTCGTCCAGCGAAAAATTCAGTCTCTGTGAAAGGAAAAACGCCCGATCCACCGCCTCTTCGAAACCGGCAAAGAGCCGCCGCATCTCGGCCTCGGAACGCAGGCGCGCCTCGCTGTTGGGCAAGGCGTCGATCCCCAGGTCATCGACCCGGCAGCGGGACCGGATGGCCGTGACCACATCCGCAAGCTTGCGTCGGCCGCCGTGATGCATCAGCGGGGAGGCACTGGCGAGGGTTGGCAGCCCCAGACCCGCAGCTTGATCCGTAAGGGCCGCGAAATGATCGGAATCCCGGCCGTCATATTGTGCGACAAGACCGATATGAAGCTTGCCCGCAAAGCGGCGCGCCAGCCTTTGCGCGGTTTGCACCCATCCATCCGCGCCGCCCGGTGATGTCTGCGTTTGCGGCCAGAGGATCAGCTGCAACTCCGCGCCCCACTCCAGAAGATCCGCCAGTTGCAGATCGCAGGCACCTTTCTCGGCCCGCAACCGGCCTATGGACAGGATCTGGCACAGCCTGCCCCATCCGGCCCGGCTTTCGGGCAGGACCGTCACCGGGCAGGCATCTGTAAAAACCAGCCGGGCCGCGGGGATCAGATGCGGCGTCGCATGCAGCAGCGTCTGATCCGCCGCGACACCGTCCGGCGCGGGCGGTCCGACGGGGCCATGTTCCGCCTCCCAGGCCCGCCGCTCGCGCAGCTGCCGCGCAATATCACGGGCGCGCACATGCGCCCGTACGATCCCCGCCACCGAATTCTCATCCGCAATGGCAATGGCAGGCAGGTCCAGCACAGCCGCGCGGGACATATACTCCTCGGGGTGCGATGCGCCTTTGAGAAAGGAGAAATTCGAGGTGATGTTGAGTTCGACAAACATAGTAGGAACGCAGTATATTCACCTTTTGTTCTTATTTGGAGTCCCTTTCGAAAGCGCATCATCCGGATCGCACCGGCCCCTTTTTCGTGACATATCCAGCCCTACGTAATTCCCGAAGCAGGACATCGTACATGCCTAATTTCATTGCTTTAGAGACTGATATCGTGCGCGATCTTCAAAACGGCGGTCTGGATGTCAACGGTCAGAAACCGCAACGCAAGATCTCGACGGGTGCGGGTAATCCCTGCCGGCATTGCCTGCAGGACGTGCCCGAGGGAGAGGAGATGCTGATTCTCGCCCACCGCCCCTTTGACGGGCTGCATGCCTATGCCGAAACCGGGCCGATCTTCCTCTGCGCCAGGCCCTGCGCCCGCGGTGGCACCTCCGGCGATCTGCCGGTGATCCTGACCACTTCGCCGGACTACCTCGTGAAAGGCTATTCGGCGGATGAACACATCGTCTACGGCACCGGCGAAGTGGTCACGACAGCGGATATCCAGACCAAGGTCGCGGATATCTTCTCCAACCCCGATGTCGCGTTCATCCATGTCCGGTCCGCCCGCAACAACTGCTATCAGGCGCGAATTGAACGCGATTGACGCGCACAGGCTGACATGGGCTTGCCCCACACTCCGGCTTTGGCCATAACGGCACGGCAAAGCCAGAGGACATCTTTTCCATGCAGCAACCGCCCGAAACCAAGATCGTTGACCGTTTCCGCATCGCCTGTGACGGCGGCGAGGGTGCTTTGGGCCATCCGCGGGTCTGGCTGCAAATTCCAAAGGACACCGGCTGGGTGGAATGTGGCTATTGCGACTGCAAATACGTGCACAAAGACTACGCCGACACGGTCTGAAACCGGCCGCCTCAATCTTGCCATGCTGACCCGTTAGGGCCGTATGACAAACTGGAGGCAGATGATGTCAGAGACCGCCATTCGCAGCGCACCCTTTTCCTATGCAGCCATCGGACTTGGCGCGACAGCCTTGTTTCTTGCATTACTGATTGTCTACGCAGGACCTTTCGCGGCACAGCCGGATGTGGGCACGTCGATCGGTCAAATCGCCGGAGACATGCGGGCCGCGGCGCAACGCGCGCTTCAGGGGCTTCCCCAACCGGAGGCAACGGTGCAACAGCCCGTCTGGGACATTGATCGCATCCTGATGGCAGGGGCCCCGGCATTGGGTGTCGTGGGGCTGATCATGGCCATCGTCGCCTTCATTCGCCGGGAACCGAAACGTGCAGCGACCTGCGGCATGGCGATCAGCATCGGCGCCATCCTGGTCCAGGTCCTGCTGATTGCGGTGCTGATCATCGCCGGTGTCATGCTGCTGATCGGAATCATGCAGAATATGGACTCCATTCTCGGCTGATCCTGCGCTCAATCCGATCCGGTTCTGGACTTCGGGCCGCCCGCACGCCATGAACGGTACATCGCGACATGGGGGCTGGACGTATGGCATTTGGCAAAGGGCATCATCTTCACCTGATCGATGGATCAGCCTTCATCTTCCGCGCCTATCACGCGCTGCCGCCGCTGACGCGTAAATCCGATGGGCTGCCCATCGGGGCGGTCTCGGGCTTCTGCAACATGTTGCAGCGCTATGTAGAGACGAATACCGGCGACGATGCCCCCACCCATGTGGCGGTGATCTTCGACAAGGGCAGCCATACCTTCCGCAACGAGATGTATGACCAGTACAAGGCCAACCGCGAGGCCATGCCCGAGGATCTGCGCCCGCAGATCCCGCTGACCCGGCGCGCGACCGTCGCCTTCAACATCGCCTGCGAGGAAAAGGAAGGCTACGAGGCGGACGACATCATCGCGACCCTCGCCGTGCAGGCCCGCACCGCGGGTGGGCGGGTAACCATCATCAGCTCCGACAAGGACCTGATGCAGCTCGTCGGTGACGGTGTCGAGATGCTGGACGCAATGAAGAACAAGCGCATCGACCGCGACGGTGTCTTCGAGAAATTCGGCGTCTATCCCGACCGCGTTGTCGATGTGCAGGCGCTGGCCGGCGATTCCGTCGACAACGTGCCCGGCGCGCCCGGGATCGGGGTCAAGACCGCCGCCCTGCTGATCAATGAATACGGCGACCTCGATGCGCTGCTCGAACGGGCCGAGGAGATCAAGCAGCCGAAACGCCGTCAGACCCTGATTGACCACGCCGAGCAAATCCGGCTCAGCCGCAAGCTGGTGCTGCTGGATGAAAACACGCCGCTCGATTTCACCCTCGACGATCTGGAGGTGCGCACGCCCGATCCCGATCAGCTGATGCCCTTCCTGGCCGAGATGGAGTTTCGCACGCTGACCAAGCGCATCGCCGAGAAGCTGGATGTCGAACCGCCGGAGATCGACGACACACCCGCCTCTGCGCCCGAAGCGCCCGAGATCGAAGAGATCCCCTCCGACCGTGCGGGTTATTCCAAGGTCGGCACCGCCGAGGAGCTGCAGGCCTGGATCGACCGGATCTACGAGCGGGGCTATGTCGCCGTCGACACCGAGACGACCGGGCTCAATGAGATGACCGCCGATCTGGTTGGCATCTCGCTCTCCGTTGAGCCGGGACAGGCCTGCTACGTGCCCTTGATCCACAAGAAGAGCAGCAGCGACGATCTCTTCGGCTCGGACGATCTGGCCGAGGGTCAGATGGGGGTGGACGCGGCGCTGGAGATGCTGAAACCGGTGCTGGAGGATGCCTCCATCCTCAAGATCGGGCAGAACATGAAATACGATCTGAAGATCTTTGCCCGCCACGGCATCACCGTCGCCCCCATCGACGACACGATGCTGATGTCCTACGCCATGCACGGCGGCCTGCACAATCATGGCATGGACACGCTTGCCGAGCGCTACCTCAACCACACCCCGATCCCGATCAAACCCTTGTTGGGCTCTGGTAAATCGGCGATCACCTTCGACAAGGTGCCGCTGGAGGATGCGGTGCCTTATGCCGCCGAGGATGCCGACATCACCCTGCGTCTCTGGCAGCAGTTCAAACCCTCCCTGCACCGCGCGCAGGTCACCCGGGTTTACGAGACGCTGGAGCGTCCGATGGTGCCCGTGCTCGCACAGATGGAACGGACGGGCATCAAAGTGGACCGCGACACGCTCAGCCGCATGTCGAACGCCTTCAGCCAGAGCATGGCGGGCTTGGAGGCCGAAATCCACGAGCTGGCGGGGCGCAGCTTCAACGTCGGCTCCCCCAAACAGCTGGGCGAGATCCTGTTTGACGAGATGTCTTTGCCCGGCGGCAAGAAGGGCAAGACCGGCGCTTATGCCACCGGCGCCGATGTGCTCGAAGACCTCGCGACCGAGCACGAATTGCCCGCCCGCGTCCTTGACTGGCGCCAGATCAGCAAACTGAAATCGACCTACACGGATGCGCTGCAGGATCACATCAACGCCGAGACGGGCCGCGTGCACACGTCCTATTCCATCGCGGGCGCCTCCACAGGGCGCCTCGCCTCCACCGACCCAAACCTGCAGAACATCCCGATCCGCACCGAGGAAGGCCGCCGCATCCGCGAGGCCTTTGTCGCCGAAGAGGGCAAAACGCTTGTCGCTCTCGACTACAGCCAGATCGAGCTGCGCATCCTGGCACACATCGCCGACATCGACGCGCTGAAAGACGCCTTCAAACGCGGCGATGACATCCACGCGATGACCGCGTCGGAAATGTTCGACGTGCCGATGGAGGAGATGACCCCCGAAATTCGCCGCCGCGCCAAGGCGATTAACTTCGGCGTGATCTACGGCATCTCAGGCTTTGGTCTGGCGCGCAACCTGCGCATCCCGCGCGGCGAGGCGCAGGAGTTCATCAACCGCTACTTCGAACGCTTCCCCGGTATCCGCACCTATATGGATGACACCAAGGCCTTCGCGAAAGAGCACGGGTTTGTGCAGACGCTCTTTGGCCGGCGCATCCACACGCCCAACATCGGTGCCAAGGGTCCGCACGCCGGTTTCGCCGCCCGTGCGGCGATCAACGCGCCGATTCAAGGCACGGCAGCGGATGTGCTCCGCCGCGCCATGGTCCGCATGCCCGCCGCCATCGAAAACCTGCCCGCCAAGATGCTGTTGCAGGTGCATGACGAGCTGCTTTTCGAGGTGGAAGAAGGTGCGGAGGAGGAGCTCATCACCGCCGCCCGCGATGTCATGGAAGCCGCCTGCGATCCCGTCGTGAAACTGGATGTGCAGCTCAGCGTGGACGCAGGCCAAGGGGCCAATTGGGCCGTCGCGCACTAGCGCTTCAGTCTTGGGCGGAAGGCTCGGGCCGCACCAGCCGGGCCACGATCCGGCGGGTGATCGGCGCTACCAGAAGAACGGTCGGAAAGGCCACCAGCCAGCTCGGCAGCCAATTGGCCATCCAGAGCAGGAAGACGCCATCGATCCACCCCAGGCTGCGAAACGTGGCAATGCCGGAGACGATGAAGGACATCAGCCCCGACAGGATGAGGCCGAAAAGGATATGCTGGTAGCGGGCGGGGATCATGAGGGCGCTCCGGTGGAGCTCAGGCCATCATAAAAGGTGCCCCGGCAAAAGACACGCGCAGCGGGCCTTCTCATCCGCGCAGCCTTTGCAACAGCTCCAGATGCTCCTCGGGCGGCGCGCTCCGCGCATAAAGCGCAGCAACCCACCCGGCATACCCGATGTCGCGCAGTGCCGCCGACAACGTCTGCGGATCGGCCTGCCCAGCGGATGTATCGGCCAAATGTACGTGCCGGATCAGTCCCGCGTGACGCTTCAGCACGGCGATGGGATCCCCATGCATCACCGCTGCTTCATGGCTGTTGAACAGCAGGCCGACATGTGCCGCGCCGACTTCCTGCACAACCTCTGCCGCATGATCGTAGCTCTGCAGGAATGCGCCGGGCAGATCATCGGCAGTGGAGGGGCTGATGGTGATCAGCAGATCCTTCGGTGCTGCCTCTGCCGCCGCTTTCAGGTTCTGCACCAGCGTTTCATGGGCCACCTCCCCCTCGGCGACACCTGCGAGAAGATGCAGCACCGGCGTGCGCAGCGCATCGCAATAGCGCAGGGCGCGCCGCAGATCGTACAGAAACCGGTCTTTCGCCTCGGGCACCGCGGCAAACCCGCGCGCGCCACCGGTGTAATTCGGCGGCGGGGCGGCCATCAGCACCATCGGCAGACCCGCACGCAACAGCGCCCGCTGGGTCTCCTTGGCGGGCATTTCATAAGGAAACAGAACCTCGACGCCGTCGAACCCCGCTTCCGCGGCCACCTCGAACCGGTCCAGATAAGGCAGGTCAGGCCAGAGGGCGCTCAGATTCGCGGCGATTTTCATGGAATGGTCCGGTGCAGTCTCTCCGGCAGCACCGTAGACCGCCGCTCACCACACCGCAAACCGCTTTCGTCTCAGGGCAGCTCGGCGCTCGGTATGATCGGGAAAAAGGTTCCGGCAGACCAGACCCCGAACCAACCGTCGTGATGATCCCCAAGATCGACCAGCCGGTAAAAGCTCTTGCGGTCGATCAGGGCGTCAAGCTCTGCGCGTATCCGTACATAGGGCGACGGCTCGCCCGTGTCCGGGTCCCGCACCACCCGGATCGGCAGATCGGCGCTGGCCACCGCCTTGTCATCGACCTGCGTGACAAACGTCAGCACCTGATCCTCACCGTCACCCGAGGCCTCGAAATCCACCGCGACGAAAGGCGCGTCATCCACCGTGATCCCCACCTTCTCCACCGGGGTCACCAGAAAGTACTTTTTGCCCTCTTTCTTGAGAATCGAGGAGAAGAGTTTGACCAGCCCGGGCCGCCCAATCGGGGTGCCCTGGTAGAACCACGTGCCGTCCCGCGCGATCCGCATGTCGAGATCGCCGCAAAACGGCGGGTTCCAAAGGTGGACGGGCGGCAATCCGCGCGTTTTTGCGGCAGTTAAGGAGGCCGCAAGACTTTCTGCCGACGGTGTCACGGTTTTTTGTCCACTCATTGCTTTTGCCATTTCCCCTGAGCGCGATAGAGTTACATGAAGCATATAATTCTTTGGAGCACGTTGTCATGAGTGATGCAGAAGACATGGTCGCCGAGATCGAAACGCTGGGCGCGCGGCTGAGCGAGGCGAAGGCGTCGATCACCAAGCGCTTCATCGGACAGGAACGGGTGGTCGAGCTGACGCTGGCCGCGCTGCTCTGCGGTGGCCACGGTCTGCTGATCGGCCTGCCGGGCCTTGGCAAGACGCGGCTGGTGGAAACCCTTTCGACCGTCATGGGCCTGCACGGCAACCGCGTGCAGTTCACGCCTGACCTGATGCCCGCCGACATCCTGGGCTCCGAGGTGCTGGACACCGCGGCCGACGGCACCCGCGCGTTTCGGTTCATTCAGGGCCCCATTTTCTGCCAGCTGCTGATGGCGGACGAAATCAACCGCGCCTCGCCCCGGACCCAATCCGCGCTGTTGCAGGCGATGCAGGAGAAAACAGTCACTGTTGCGGGGGAAAACCGCACTCTGGGGGTGCCGTTTCACGTGCTTGCCACACAAAACCCGATTGAGCAGGAAGGCACCTATCCGCTGCCCGAAGCGCAGCTTGACCGTTTTCTTGTACAGATCGACGTGGCCTATCCCGACCGTGACACGGAACGCGATATCCTGTTGGCCACCACCGGCGATACCGAAGAGGCATCGACCGAGGTCTTTACCGCTGCCGATCTGATCGCGGCACAGCATCTTCTGCGCCGCATGCCGGTTGGAGAAAGCGTTGTCGAGATGATCCTCGATCTGGTCCGCGCCTTCCGGCCGGAAGAGGAGACCGCGTCGCAACGGGTCCGTGAAACCGTGGCCTGGGGCCCCGGCCCGCGCGCCGCACAGGCGCTGATGCTGACGGTGCGCGCCCGCGCGCTGTTGCACGGGCGGCTGGCGCCGTCGGCAGAAGATGTGCTCGACATGGCGCGTCCGGTGCTCAGCCACCGGATGGCATTGAACTTCGCGGCCCGCGCCCGGGGCGACAGCCTCGCGGATCTCATCGACACCACCGCAGCCGATCTCGCCGGGACGCAGGCCGCCGCGTGACAGCTTCCGCACCCCATCCTTACGCGGCCCAACCCACCGCGCTGCGTGCCGAAGCGGAGACACAGGCCGCAACCCTGCCCGCACTTCTGGCGCGGGCCGAACATCTGGCAGGCGCCGTGCTGCTGGGCGATCACGGGCGGCGACGCGCGGGGATGGGCGATGATTTCTGGCAGTACCGCCCGGCCCAGAGCGGTGACAGTCGGCGCCTGATCGACCACCGCCGCTCGGCCCGGGGCGATCAGGAATTCGTGCGCGAACGCGAATGGCAGATCGCGCAATCGGTGATGCTCTGGGTCGATCAGGGCGCCTCGATGCGGGTTTGCAGCACAGATGATCTGCCGCTCGAAGCGGATCGCGCGCGGCTGCTGGGCCTTGCCTGCGCCATCCTGCTGGTGCGCGGCGGCGAGCGCGTGGGGCTGACCGGCACCACCCTGCCGCCCCGGCGCGGCAACACCCAGATCTTGCGGCTGGCCGAGGCCTTCACCACCGACGCCACCGAAGATTACGCGCCGCCGGAGCACCGCGCGATGATCCCCTCGGCGCGCGCGCTCTTCATCTCGGATTTCATGGGCGATGTGGAAGAGGTCAAACTGGCCCTGACCAAGGCGGCGGACCGGGGCGTGCGCGGCGTGCTGTTGCACGTGCTCGACCCGTCCGAGGAATCCTTTCCCTTCCGCGGGCGCACCATTTTTGAAAGCGTGGGCGGCAGTCTCAGCCATGAAACCCTCAAGGCCAGCGATCTCAAGGACCGCTATCTCGACCGTCTCGCCGCGCGCAAGGATGAGCTGCAAAGGCTCTGCGCGCTCACCAGCTGGCAATACGCGGTCCACCATACCGATACCTCGGCACAATCGGCCCTGCTCTGGCTCTACCGGGCCCTCGATACCGGGGGGCTGCGATGACGGTTCTTGGCGGCATCGGCTTTACCGCGCCCTGGCTTCTGCTGGCTCTGCTCGCCCTGCCGATCCTGTGGATCATCCTGCGCGCGGTGCCGCCTGCACCGATCCGGCGGCGCTTTCCCGGCGTGGCGCTGCTGCTGGGTCTGAAAGACGACGAAACGGTGTCGGACCGCACGCCGTGGTGGCTCCTGCTGCTGCGGGTGCTGGCCGTTGCCGCGATCATCCTTGGCCTTGCCGGTCCGGTGCTGAACCCCAATGAAAACCAGACGCAGGGCACGGGGCCGCTGCTGATCGTGCTGGATGGAAGCTGGGCCGGGGCGACCCGCTGGGCCGAACAGGAAGAGGCCATCGACGCCCAGCTGACACGCGCCAGCCGCGCCGGTCGCACGGTGGCCTTCCTGGACATGGCGCGCCCGCAGCCGCCGGTATTCCAGACCGCAGATGCCTGGCGCAGCCGCCTCGCCGGGTTCCGCCCCGCCCCCTGGCAACCGGATGCGGCGCGCACCGCGCTGGCACTGTCTTTCGTAGCAGAGACCGAGACCTTTGATACGCTCTGGTTCAGCGACGGGCTGGACTATCCGGGCCGGGCCGAGGCGCTTGCGGCCTTCGAGGCGAGGGGCGCGATCGAGGTCTATCAGACCGCATCGAACGTGCTGGCCCTGACACCTGCCGGGTTCGAGGATGGCGCGGTCCAGATCACCGCACTGCGCGCCACCGGCGGGCCGGAACGCGAGGTTGTGGTGCAGGCGCAGGGACGCGATCCGGCGGGCAACGCAAGCACCCTTGCCACGGCCCGCGCGACCTTTGCCGAAGGGGAGACAACGGCCTCCGCCGCCCTGTCGCTGCCATCGGAGCTGCGCGCCCGCATCACCCGTTTCGACCTGCAGGGCCAGCGCTCCGCCGGGGCCACCACGCTGGCCGATGACGGGCTGCGCCGCCGCGAGGTTGCGCTCATCGCCGGGCGCGAGAGCCGCGAGGGGCTGCAACTGCTCTCGCCGCTGCACTACCTCGAACAGGCGCTGGCCCCCAATGCCGATCTCATTCGCGGCGCGCTCGACGAGATCCTGCCCGCCAACCCCGACGTGATCGTCCTGGCGGATGTGGCCACGCTTTCACCTTCCGAGGAGGAGGGTCTCGGCGCCTGGATCGACCAGGGTGGCATGCTGGTGCGCTTTGCCGGACCGCGCGTCGCGGCCAGCGACGTCAGCCGCATCGACGAGGACCCGATGATGCCGGTGCGCCTGCGCTCCGGCGGGCGGACCGTCGGCGGTGCGATGAGCTGGGGCGCGCCCAAGGCGCTGGCGCCGTTCCGCGAAAGCTCGCCCTTCTTCGGGCTGCCGATCCCGCCGGATGTGCAGATCACCAGCCAGGTGATGGCGCAACCCGACCCGACGCTGGCCGAACGCGTGATTGCCGAGCTGACCGATGGCACCCCGCTGGTCACCCGAAAGTCCCGCGAACAGGGCCAGATCGTGCTCTTCCACGTCACCGCCACGGCGGATTGGTCGACGCTGCCGCTCTCCGGCCTCTTTGTGCAGATGCTGGAACGCCTTGCGGTGTCCAGCTCCTCCTCGCGCCCCGATGTCACCGATCTCGACGGCACCACCTGGACGCCGGAGCAGGTGATGGACGGCTTTGGCACCCTGCGGGACGCAGGGAACCTGCCCGGCGTGCCCGGCGCGGATTTGCTGACTGCGCCGCCCGGCCCGGATATGCAACCGGGCATCTACGCCTCAGGCGACCGCCGCCTGGCGCGCAACGTGATCGAAGCGGAAAACACCCTGACGCCCGTGACATGGCCCGCGCAGATCCCGGTGAGGGGCTTTGCAGTGCCCCCGGAACAACCGGTTGCGGGCTGGCTGCTGAGCCTTGCGATCCTGCTGCTGCTGGCGGATGTGGTCGCCTCGCTCTCGCTCTCCGGCAGGCTCCTGGGGCGCGTGAACCGGGCGGCGATGGTCGCACTGCTGGCCACCCTGCCGCTTGGCCTGCCCGACAAGGCGGCGGCGCAATCCGCCGAGGAAGACGCCTTCGCCCTCAATGCAACGGCAGAGCTTGCACTCTCCTACGTGCTGACCGGGAACCGGAACGTGGACGAGATGTCGGATGCGGGTCTGCGAGGCCTGTCGGATACGCTCTTCTTCCGCACGTCCGTGGAACCCGCAGCACCGGTTGGCGTCGATCTCGAAACCGACGAGCTGGCCTTTTTCCCGGTGCTCTACTGGCCGATCACCCCCGACCAGCCGCGCCCCTCGGCGGAAGCCTACGCCAAGCTGAACGCCTATCTGCGCTCCGGCGGGCTGATCCTCTTCGATACACGCGATGCGGATGTGGCCCGCTTCGGCACATCGAGCCCGAATGGCCGCAAGCTTCAGGACCTTGCCGCACCGCTGGACATTCCCCCGCTGGAACCGCTGCCCGCCGATCACGTGCTGACCCGCACCTTCTATCTTCTGCAGGATTTCCCCGGGCGTCACACCAGCCGCGATGTCTGGGTCGAAGCCGCACCGCCGGATGCCGAACAGGTCGAGGGCATGCCTTTTCGCAACCTCAACGACGGGGTGACCCCGGTGGTCATCGGCGGCAATGACTGGGCCTCGGCCTGGGCCATTGGCAATACCGGCGCACCGCTTGTCCCCATCGGGCGGGGCTTTACCGGGGAGCGACAGCGCGAGTTGGCGTTTCGCTTTGGTGTCAATCTGGTGATGCATGTCCTGACCGGAAACTACAAATCGGACCAGGTGCATGTGCCTGCCCTGCTCGACAGGTTGGGCCAATGACCGGCAGCGTTATCTTTGATCCGCTGATCCCCTGGCCCCTGCTGGCCATGGTGGGCATGATCGCCCTCATTGGCGTGATGCTGGCCGCGGTGCGCGGCCTGAACGGCTGGGGTCTGCGGGCGCTGGCGGCAGCGGTTGTGCTGGGCGCGCTGACCGGTCCGTCCTACCAGATAGAAGACCGCGCGCCGCTCACCGATATCGTGATGCTGCTGGAAGACGAAAGCGCCAGCCAACGGCTGTCCGACCGACCGGAGCAGGCGAAAACCGCGGCCGACACGCTGGCCGCCCGGATCGCCGCGCGCCCAAATACCGAAGTGCGCCGGATCACCGTGCCCGATGGCGAGGGGGATGCCGGAACCGAACTGATGACAACGCTCTCTGCCGCGCTGGCCGAAGAGCCCCGCGCGCGCATCGCGGGCATTCTCGCCTTCAGCGACGGGCAGGTGCATGATGCGGAGCTGCCGCTTGATCTTCCCGCGCCGATGCATCTTCTGATGACCGGCAAATCCACCGATTGGGATCGCCGGCTGGAAATCCGCAATGCCCCCGCCTTTGCGATCATCGGCGAGCCGGTGACCCTGACCTTGCGGGTGGAAGACATGGGCGCCGCGCCCTCCGGGTCCGGCATGGCGCCGCTGGAGATATCCGTCGATGGCCAGACCCCGCAGGGCTTTCAGGTTCCTATCGGACAGGACATCGAGCTGCCGGTGACATTGCCTCATGGCGGGCGCAACGTGATCCAGTTCACCGTGCCCGAAGCCGAAGGGGAGCTGACCGACCGTAACAACACCGCGCTCATACAGATGAACGGTGTGCGAGACCGGCTGCGGGTCCTGCTGGTCTCGGGCGAGCCGCACCCCGGCGGGCGTACCTGGCGCAACCTGCTGAAATCCGACAGTTCCGTCGATCTGGTGCATTTCACCATCCTGCGCCCCCCGGAAAAGCAGGACGGCGTGCCGGTCAGCGAACTCAGCCTGATCGCCTTTCCCACGCGCGAGCTGTTTCTGGAAAAGATCGATGATTTCGATCTGATCATCTTTGACCGCTACAAGCGGCGCGGCATCCTGCCCGCGCTCTATCTCGACAATGTCGCGAACTATATCCGCAGCGGTGGCGCCGTGCTCGTCGCCGCCGGTGCCGATTTCGCGGGGGCGGACAGCATCTATCGCTCGCCCCTGGGCTCGGTTTTGCCGGCCTCGCCCACCGCGCGCGTGCTCGAAGAGCCCTACCGCCCCACCGTCACGGAACTGGGCAGACGCCACCCGGTCACCACCAGCATGCCGGGCGGCGGCGACTGGGGGCGCTGGCTGCGCCAGATCGATGTGGCGCAACCGCGCGGCAATGTCGTGATGTCCGGCGTGGAGGAGCGTCCGCTCCTGATCCTCGACCGGGTGGGCGAAGGGCGCGTGGCGCTGCTCGCATCCGACCACGCCTGGCTGTGGAACCGTGGATACGAAGGCGGCGGCCCGCAGCTTGAGCTGCTGCGCAGACTGGCGCATTGGATGATGAAGGAACCGGAGCTCGAAGAGGAATCGCTGACCGCCGAAGCCACCGGCCAGACCATGCGCATCAAGCGCCGCACGCTGGCGGATGACGTGCCACCGCTGACCCTGACCGATCCCTCCGGCAATACGACCGAGCTGAGCCTGACCGAGACCAGCCCCGGCGTGTTCGAAGGCGTGTTCGACGGGCCGGAGATCGGCCTCTACCGGCTGGCGAACGGTGATCAGACGGCCGTCATCGGTCTTGGCCCCGCCGCGCCGCGCGAATTCGAGCAGACAATCGCCACGGCAGAGATCCTCACCCCGGTCATCGCCGGGTTGCGCGGCGGTGCGCTGGCGCTCGAAGACGGGCTGCCCCGGTTGCGCAACGTGCGCATCGGACGGCCCGCTGCAGGCCGCGGCTGGATCGGCCTGACCCCGCGCAACGCGTTTGAAACACGCGACGTGCGGCAGACCAACCTGCTGCCCGGCTGGCTGGTGCTGTTGCTCTCGGCCGCGTTTCTGACCGCCGCATGGTTGCGCGAAGGCCGGCGCTGACCCCCGCCACTGAAGCGGATTTTATCTGCATTGAATCGAGTTCGGTTAAACAGATGTTCACTTCGTCTGTAGACAGTGCCGCCAAAAGGTCTGAGAGATGCCGGTGGCCGGATGAGTATTGCCAACAGATTGGCAGAGGAGCGCCGCGGACGACTAGCCGCAGAACGCCTGCTTGAACTCAAGCAGGCGGAGCTTTTTGCCGCCAACCGAAAACTTGGCGAACATGCCAAGGCGCTGTCGCACGAAATCGTGGAAACCCGTGCCGAAGTCGCCACGGTCCGCAATGAAAACCAGAAGGTGAAGTCGGATCTTTCCGCCGCCCATGAAAAGATCGAACTGGTTGAACGGCGCCTGTGGCATTCGATCGAGACGATCAACGACGGTTTCGCCTTCTTCACGCCGGATCTGCAGATGATCATGGCCAACCGCTCCTACCTCGCGGTGTTCGACAAGCTGGAGGACATCAAGCCGGGCGTCAGCTATGTCACCATCCTGCAGGTGCTGACCGACGAGGGCATCGTCAACATCGGCGACAAAAGCCCGGCGGCCTGGCGGCAGGACATGATCGAACGGGTTCAGAACCCGACCCCGGAACCGGTCATCATCCGGCTATGGAACGGCGAATACATCAAGATGATCGACCAGCGCGGGCCCGATGGCGACATCATCTCGCTGGGCCTGAACATCACCGAAACCGTCAAATATGAAAAGAAGCTGAAAGCCGCGCGCGAAAGCGCCGAGACCGCAAACCGCGCCAAATCCGCGTTCCTTGCCAACATGAGCCACGAGATCCGCACGCCGATGAACGGCGTCGTCGGCATGGCGGATGTGCTGGTGGACACACCGCTGACCGAAGAGCAGCGGCTCTACGTCGATACGATCAAGAATTCCGGCGAGGCGCTGCTGGTCATCATCAACGATGTGCTCGACTACTCCAAGATCGAGGCGGAACGCCTGCAACTGCATCCCGAACCCTTCGATCTGGAACAGTCCATTCTCGAAATCATCATGTTGCTGCAATCCTCGGCACGCGACAAAGGTCTCGACCTGATGCTCGATTATGACCTGTTCCTGCCCGCGACCTTCGTCGGCGATCCCGGCCGCATGCGGCAAATCCTGACAAACCTGATGGGCAACGCGGTGAAGTTCACGCCCAAAGGCCATGTGACGGTGAAGGTGCGCGGCACGCCGTCGGAAGAAAGCGGCGAAATCACACTCAGCGTCACCGTCGAGGATACTGGCATCGGCATCGCCGAAGACATGATCGATCACGTCTTTGGCGAATTCAACCAGGTCGAAAACGAGCGCAACCGCCAGTTCGACGGCACCGGCCTCGGCCTTGCGATCACCAAACATCTGGTCACGCTCATGGGCGGTCGGATCTGGCTGACCTCGGAGGAAGGTGTCGGCTCCTGCTTTGGTTTCGAGGTGACGCTGACCGCGGCGGAGGGGCTGCAGCTCGATCATCCAAAACTGCCCGAGCAGCTGCGGCACGTGATGGTGATCGATGATTTCGAACCGAACCGGAACCTGCTGTCACAGCAGCTCGAGCAGCTGGGCCTCAAGGTCACCTCCTGCGGGGATGCCGCCTCGGCCCTCGCACTTCTGGACCGCAGCGTCGATCTGGTCCTGACCGACCACATCATGCCGGAGATGAACGGGCTGGAGTTTGCAAAAACCGCCCGCGAGGCCGGCCACGCCATGCCCATGCACCTGCTCAGCTCCAACGTCGGATACGCCCGGGCGGATACCGCCAAGGAGGCTGTGGATGCCATCTCCCAGCGGCCATTTCCGCGCCGTGAATTGCTGCAGTGGCTGGCGTCCTGGGAACCAGGCGCAAACACGGTCCCGGGCGCGGCGGAGGCTTCAGGCGATGTGGCAACGCCAACCTTTTCCCGGCGCAGAGCCGCGGCAACGCCGGAGACCGCGCCGGAACCCGCCGTGGTCGAAAAACTGGAGCCTGTCGCCGCGCCGCGCCGCATGCGGGTTCTGGCGGCCGAAGACAACAAGACAAACCAGCTGGTCTTCCGCAAGATGCTGAAGGATTTCGATGTCGAGCTTCAGTTTGCCAACGACGGACTAGAGGCGGTGGAGGCCTATACGACGTTCGAACCCGACCTGATTTTCATGGATATCTCGATGCCGCGCATGGATGGCAAGGAAGCCACCCAGAAGATCCGCGAGACAGAGAAGGACACCGGCCGCCATGTACCGATCATTGCGCTGACGGCCCATGCGATGGAAGGGGACAACGTGGATATCCTCGCCGTCGGGTTGGATCACTACATGTCCAAGCCCGTGCGCAAGGCGGAAATGCACGAACGCATCCTTGAATACTGCCCCAAGGACGCCATCAACCCCCGCAACGACATCGCCGATCAGGCGGTCGGATAGTCCCGAACAAAGACAGGCGCGTCCGGGGCCGACAGGTCATCGCGATAGCGGTAGCCCTCCCAGTTGAAGTCTTTCAGATCCTCGGTGTCCGTTGACCGGTTGCGGATGACATGGCGCGCCATGGCGCCCCGCGCTTTCTTGGCAAAGAAACTTACGATCCGCGGGCCCTTGCCGTCGTGCTTGTCCTCCTTGAAGGAGGGTGTAATCACGCGCAATTTCAATGCTTTCGGTGCCACCGCACCAAAGTACTCCTGGCTCGCGCAATTCACCAGCACCGCCGCGCCAACCACATCTGCCTGTGCGTTCAGCGCCTTGGACAGGCCATCCCGCCAATAGTCGTACAGCGTCTCACCCCGCCGGGTCTTCATGCGGCTTCCCATTTCCAGACGATAGGGCTGGATCGCGTCCAGAGGCCGCAACAGGCCGTAAAGACCGGACAGGATGCGCAGATGATCCTGTGCCCAGGCCATGTCCTCGGGGCTCAGACTGTCCGCCTCCAACCCCTGATAGGTATCCCCGGCAAAGGCCAGCACGGCGGGCCGCGTCACGTCCTGCGCCGGGGCGGCGTCAAAGGCCGCGAACCGATCCCGGTTCAGCCGCGCCAGGTCGTCCGACAGATCCATCAGCCCCTTCAGCTTGCCCAGCGTCAGGTTACGCGCGGTCTTGACCAGCCGCACCGCATCCTCCTGAAAGGCGGGCGCCGTCGTCTCGACCTCCCGCTCTGCCCAATCCAGCCGCTTGGCCGGTGAAATCACCACCAACATGCCCGTCCCCCATCTATTCTCAGTCTCGTAAAAGGCGACCTAGCTCGCCTCCCGCAGCACGTCCAGAAAGGCGGGACCAAAACGTGCCGCCCGCCGGTCGCCCAGCAGCCGTTCCAGCGCTGTCGGGTCCGCCTCGCGCATCTGCGCCACCTTCGCGAGCAGCGAAGCCGAGCAGCTCAGCGGCTTGTCCACCCCGTCGGCCCCGCGCGCCAGATCGGCCTGCACCGCCAGCAACCGGTCATAGACGGAACCCGCGGTGCGCCCCGCCAGCTTGCGCCGGGTCGGGTGCATCTGCTCCGCCTCGCCGACGATCACTTCGAGAAAGGCAGCGCCGTAACGTTCCAGCTTCTTTGCCCCCACGCCGCCGATCCGCGCCATCTCGTCGAGGCTGCGGGGCCGCGTCTCCGCCATCTCGATCAGGGTGCGATCGTTGAAAATCACATAAGCCGGCACCTTCGCCGCCTCGGCAAAGGCGCGGCGGCGGGCCTTGAGCGCCGAAAGCAGCGGCGCATCCTCGTCAGACACCATCGCCTTGACCGCGGGTCGGCGGGCCGTACCCGCAACCCGGAGGCTGTCCCGGCGCAGTGCAATCTCCGCCTCTCCTCGCAGGATCGGCAGCGCCGCATCGGTCATGCGCAAGGCGCCATGCCGCTCCGGGTCAGGCCGCACCAGATCATGCCCCATCATCTGCCGGAAAATCGCCTGCCATTGCCGCCGGTCATACTCCGTGCCCACCCCATAGGTCGGCAGCGCCTGATGCCCGCGCTGACGCACCTTGTCTGTTTCGTTGCCGAGCAGAATGTCAATCAGATGACCCGCCCCGAACCACTCTTCGGTGCGCAGGATCGCCGACAGCGCCTTGCGCACCGCGGTCGTGCCATCGAACACCTCCGCCGGGCTGTCACACAGATCGCAGTTGCCGCAGCTGACCTCGCCCTCGTCAAAGTACCCCAACAGGGTCTTGCGCCGGCAGGCCAGCGCCTCTGCCAGCCCCAGCAGCGCGTTCAGCCGCGCATGATCCGCCGCCCGCCGCTCCGGTGGCGCCAGCCCTTCGTCAATCTGAGACCGGCGCAGGCGAATGTCCTCCGGACCGAACAACGTCAGCGTCTCCGCCGGTGCGCCATCCCGCCCCGCACGCCCGATCTCCTGGTAATAGGCCTCGATGGACTTCGGCAGATCCGCATGGGCCACCCAGCGGATGTCCGGCTTGTCGACCCCCATGCCAAAGGCAACGGTCGCCACCACGATCAGCCCGTCCTCGCGCTGAAACCGCGTCTCGGCGATGCGCCGATCCTCGGCCTCCATGCCACCATGATAATGCAGCGCCGCATGCCCCGCCTCGCGCAAAGCCGCCGCCAATCCTTCGGTCTTGGCGCGCGTGCCGCAATAGACAATGCCGGACTGGCCCTTGCGTGCCGCCGCAAACTCCAGGATCTGCCGGCGCGGCCCATCCTTGGCGGCAAAAGCCAGATGGATGTTGGGCCGGTCGAACCCGCGCAAGAAGGCGCGCGGCGCTTCCCCGTCAAACAGCTTCTCGACGATCTCTGCCCGCGTCTCCGCATCCGCCGTCGCGGTAAAGGCCGCCAGCGGCACACCCAAGTCACGCCGCAGCGCCCCGATGCGCAGATAATCAGGCCGGAAATCGTGGCCCCACTGGCTCACGCAATGCGCCTCGTCCACCGCGATCAGCGAGACGTTCGAGCGCCGCAACAGCGCGGCCGCCGATCCCGCCGCCAAACGCTCCGGCGCCATATACAAAAGCTACAATGACCCCGCCGCCAACGCCTCGAACACCGCATCGGTTTCCTCGGGCGTGTTACCTGAGTTCAGAGCCCCCGCGGCCACACCGGCCTCCTGCAAGGCCCGCACCTGGTCCCGCATCAGGGCGATCAGCGGCGAAATCACCACCGTGACCCCCTCCCGCAAGAGCGCAGGCAACTGAAAACACAAGGACTTCCCGCCACCCGTCGGCATGATGGCGAGCACGTTCTCGCCTGCGGTCACGGCCTCGGCTATCTCGCCCTGACCGGGGCGAAACCCGTCGAATCCAAAGACATCCCTCAACACCGCGGCGGCGCCTGTCATCCGAAAACCTTATTGTGATCTGCTCTTTTTTGCAGAGTCACACACTAAGGAATCGTGAACAAGCCCCGAGACTTCATTGTTCCAAAAATATGCGTCTCAAAGGCTGGCGATCAGACGAACAGCGCGTAATTGTTGACCAGGACAATCCGCAGGATCGCCACCCCCAGCAGCACCGCCAGAGGTGCCAGATCGATCCCGCCCATCGGCGGCAGCACGCGGCGGACCGGCGCATAAATCGGCTCCAGAATACGGTTCAACCCGTACCAGATCTGCGCAACCAGCTGCTGGCGTGTGTTCAGCACCTGGAAGTTGATCAGCCAGCTCATGATCACATGCGCGATGATGAAAAACCACAGCACGTTCAGCAGCAGCATGATGATTTCGAACAGCGATTGCATCGGCAGACCTCTCTTTGCGTGCGCTCCAGTTAAGCAAGACGCACCCGTTTCGCAAGGCCGCGCGGGCTGCCGGGGTGTCATGTCTAAAGCTTTACTTGCCTGCGGCCCGCCCGCCTGCTCTACCTTGCGCAGAGATCAGGGGCAGGCAGGCAAGATGATCAGCGCACGCAAACGCATCTGGGGGTGGTACGCCTTCGACTGGGCCAGCCAGCCCTACAACACGCTGCTGATCACCTTCATCTTTGCGCCCTATGTGGGCGAGCTGATGCAGGATGGTGCGCGCGCGCAGGCCGCCTGGGGCTTCGGAATCAGTGCTGCGGGCATCACCATCGCGATCCTCGCGCCTGTGCTTGGCGCCATCGCCGATACCTCGGGCAACCGGATGCGCTTCATCTGGCTCTTCTCCGCCCTCTACATCATCGGCAGTGCAGGCCTCTGGGCCGCAAGCCCCGACAGCTTCAACCTGCCGCTCACCCTCTTCCTCTTCGCCCTGGGTCTTGTCGGCATGGAGTTCGCGACGATCTTCATCAACGCCATGCTGCCCGACCTTGGCCCCCGCGAAGAGATCGGGCGCATCTCGGGCACCGGCTGGGCCATCGGCTACGTCGGCGGGCTGATCACGCTGGTGATCATGCTCTTCTTCTTTGCCGAAAGTGCCACCACGGGCGAAACCTTCATCGGGCGCGCGCCTGCCTTCGGGCTCGACCCCGAGGCCCGTGAAGGCACCCGTTTCGTCGGCCCGCTCACCGCGATCTGGTACGCGCTCTTCATGATTCCCTTCTTCCTCTGGGTGAAGGATCCGAAACCGGTGAAAGCAGCCAAAGGTGCCGTGCGCGCCGCGCTCAGTGGCCTTAAAAAAACCGTCACGCGCCTGCCGGAGACGCCGTCGCTCTTTTCCTATCTCGGCGCTTCGATGTTCTACCGCGACGCGCTCAACGGCATGTATGCCTTCGGCGGCATCTACGCCCAGGGTATGCTCGGCTGGACGGTGGTCGACGTGGGCGTCTTCGGCATCATCGCCATCATCACCGGCGCCCTCTTTGCCTGGCTGGGGGGAAAGGCCGACGTGCGATTTGGCCCCGGTGCCGTGATCAAGACCTCCATCGGCGTGCTCACCGCCGTCGCCATCGCCATCGTCTTCGTCTCGCGCGACAGTCTCTTCGGCCTGCCCCTGCCCGACGGCAGCCGTGCGCCGGACATTGCCTTCTACATTCTCGGCGCGCTCATCGGTGCGGCGGGGGGTACGCTGCAATCGGCCAGCCGCTCAATGATGGTGCGCCAGGCCAACCCGCAGCGGATGACCGAAGCCTTCGGCCTCTATGCGCTCTCCGGCAAGGCGACGAGCTTCCTCGCGCCGCTTCTGATCGGCATCGTGACCGCCGCAAGCGGATCACAGCAAATCGGGGTCACACCGATAATCGGGCTGTTCATCCTCGGGTTGATCCTGTTAGCCTGGGTCAAGCCAAATGGAGATTTCAGCACATGACCCTCCGCCCCCTTGCCGCCCTTCTCACGCTGACGCTTGCCCTCGCCGCCTGCTCTGACGGGACGCCGCAGTCTGAGGCGCAGGCCTCCGCCATCCTGCCCACCATCGGCACCTCTGGCCATGCCAAGAGCAAGGAACCCGCCAAGCAGCTCTTCGGTGCGAAACGGGCCGCCTCCGCCGGGGCGCCGGCGCCGTTCGGCAGCTACGCCAAGGGTTGCGTTGCAGGCGCGGCACAGCTGGCGGAAACCGGCCCCACATGGCAGGCCATGCGCCTGTCGCGCAACCGCAACTGGGCGCATCCCGCCACGGTCGATTACGTCAAGGACCTCAGCCGCAAGGCGGCGCAGCAACCGGGATGGAACGGGCTCTACGTGGGCGATCTCAGCCAGCCGCGCGGCGGGCCGATGCTGTCGGGCCACGCCAGCCACCAGATCGGGCTCGACGCCGACATCTGGCTGCGCCCGGCGGACAACCTCACCCTCTCCGTCGCGCAACGCGAGAGCATTTCCTCGATTTCCCTGCGGCGCAACAAGGGCGCTTTCGTGAATGACAACTGGACCCGCCAGCACCACGAGATCCTGAAAGCCGCCGCCTCCGACCCGCGCGTGGCGCGGATTTTCATCTTCCCCGGCGCCAAGGTGCAGATGTGCAAGGATGCCACCGGCGACCGCAGCTGGCTCAACAAGATCCGGCCCTGGTACGGGCACCATTATCATTTCCACGTCCGGCTCGCCTGCCCGGCGGGAGCCAGGGGCTGCATCGATCAGGCGCCGCCGCCCCCCGGTGACGGCTGTGCCGACGCGCAGGCCTGGGTCAATACCATCCTGAACCCGCCGCCGCCCGATCCCAACGCCCCCCCGCCGAAACCGCGGCGCGAAATTCTGCTCGCCGATCTGCCCCAGCAATGCGCCGACGTCTTGCAGTAGCGCTGATCGGCCTCCTTGCCATCGCGCCGATCCTTGTGTTTCACCCGCCCCCCGGGCCGCCGGAGACGCCTCCCGAGGATCAGCCCGCGCAGCATCTTTCGACCTACCGCTGGACGGATGACGCCGCGTGGTTCGGCGGGTTTTCCGGCATCGAGCTCTCCGGCGACGGGGCCCGGTTCCACGCGGTAACGGATCGCGGCCACCTGACGCGTGGCACGCTGATCCGGACCGCGGATGAGATCACCGGCATCGCGCTCGAGGCGCATCGGCCCCTGACCGACAGCGACGGCAACGCCCGCGACTTTCCCCACAATGACGCGGAAGGTCTGGCGCTGGACGCGCAGGGGCGGCTCTTTGTCTCTTTCGAGTTTGCGCATCGTATCCTGCGCTACGATGAGTGGGAGAGCGATGCGGAATGGCCATCCTACACAAGGGCCTGGCGCGCACTTGGCGGCAACAAGGGGCTGGAGCTGGTGGCGGTGCATGAAACCGCCGGGTTGATCGCGATCCCGGAGGGCATTGCCCCCCATGCCTGGGAGGCGCTTGTCTACCAGCGGCGGCCCGACCAGCGCTGGCAGCAGCCCTTTACCTTGCCCGTGGACGAAGACTTTCTGCCAGTGGGTGGCGACTTTGGCCCTGACGGAAAGTTCTATCTGCTGGAGCGGGCCTTTGCCTGGGCGGGTTTTCGCAGCCGCGTCCGCCGCATGACCCTGACCGACGACGGTTTCGAGGAGATCGAGATCATTCTGGAAACCCCGCACCGGCGTCATGGCAACCTCGAAGGTCTGTCCGTCTGGATGGATCCGGCGGGGAACATCCGGCTGACCATGATCTCGGATGACAACTTTTTACCGGTGCTGCGCACGGAAATTGTCGAATACATCGTCACGGAGTGACTTGCGCCGCAGCACCGGAACGCCTAAAGACCCTCCGTCGGCCATACGGTCCGACCAAGTGCCGCACCCTTGCCAAAACGGATACATCACATGACCCGCGCTCACCTTCCCGGCATTCTTGCCATGGCCGCCATCGTCGTGGCCTCGAATATTCTCGTGCAATTTCTCTTTGGCCAATGGCTGACCTGGGGGGCCTTCACCTATCCGCTCGCCTTTCTGGTGACCGATGTGATGAACCGGGTCTATGGCGCGGGGCCTGCCCGCCGCGTGGTGTTCGTGGGCTTTTTCGTGGGCGTTGGCTGCTCGCTGATCGGGACCCAGATCATGGGCGAGTTCGGCCCGCTGGTCACGCTGCGCATCGCGCTCGGCTCGGGCCTGGCCTTCCTGACGGCGCAGCTGCTCGATGTCGCCGTCTTCTCGGCCCTGCGCGAGGGGCGCTGGTGGCGCGCACCGCTGGCGTCGACGCTGATCGGCAGCACCGTCGATACCGCCCTCTTCTTCACCATTGCCTTTTCCGCCAGCCTCACCTTCCTCGAGCCTGCAAACGATGTGAGCTGGGCGGGTGACGTTCTGCCGATCCTCGGCCTCGGGCCTGCGGCCCCGCTCTGGGTCTCGCTCGCCGTTGCGGACTGGATGGTGAAGCTTTCGCTGGCGCTGCTGGCGCTTGTTCCCTTTCGCCTCATCACCGCGCGGCTCACCCCGGCGCTGTAGGGATTTGCATATTTTTTGAACAATGAAGGGCCGCTTCCCGGCGGCGCGGCCCTGACCGGTGGGCGGGTTTCGCCGCCCAGGCGCGGGTCTCTGCCGTTAACGAAAAAACGCTTGGTGATTTCCGAAAGCTGTGCAACGATTCTTGCAACGTCAACAGATAGGTAAAGGAGGTGATCCAGTGTCAAGAAAGGTATTGGAGCGAGGTGTCGGAACAGCTTTGGAGGTCGCCTGCTGAGGCAGCCCTTGACGGGCAGATCCCCCGAGTGGACATCGGTCTAACCGATCCCCCTCCGAGAGACCATTCGATTGGGCCGCACCGCAACGTGCGGCCCTTTTTCGTGAGGCACTTTCATGGCACAACGCGTGCATGTTGCGGATCAACGACGATATCGAACTGCAGGACTGGGAGCTGACCGAAAGCTTCATCCGCGCGTCCGGCCCCGGTGGGCAGAACGTGAACAAGGTGGCGACGGCGGTGGAGCTGCGGTTCGAGGCCGCGCGCTCGCCCTCCCTCCCCGGCCCGGTCAAGACCCGGCTGAGGCGTCTGGCAGGCCGGCGCTGGACGACCGAAGGCGCGCTCATCATCCAATGTGACGAAACCCGCAGCCAGGCCCGCAACCGGGACATCGCCCGTAATCGGCTGGCCGAGCTCATCCGCAAGGCGCTGGTTGCGCCGAAGCGCCGGATCGCGACAAAGCCCACGCTGGGATCGAAGAAACGCCGGTTGAAGGCCAAGAAGGTCCGCGGCGAAGTCAAGGCCCTGCGTGGCCCGGTGCAGGAAAACGACTGAACCGGCAAGACCTTGGTCGGAGATCCGTCCGACCGGCCTGTGTCCTTGCGCGCAACCCGATCCGCGCCGGTATCGGTCGGGTCTACTTCGCTCGGTTCAGCCGCTCCACCACCCAGGGCAACACGGTGTTTTCCAGGCGATCGCCGACCTGCGCGCGGTGGTCCCCGTCATAGAGGTCGAGGCGGTGCGGCACGCGCTCCAGCCCCAGTTGATGCGAAAAGGCGAGCGTGCCCGCCGGGATATGCGAGAACTGATCGCCCAGACCAACGCCCAGCCCAAGCCCGCGCAACTCTCGAAGGGTGTGGCGGGCCGCGCGGACCTGCCGCACCGGGAAGCTGTCCCGGTATCGCTCGAACGCCGCTTCATCCAGAACGATTTCTCCGCGCACAACCTCGAAGGGAAAATCACCATAGAGGGGCGCGGCGGCGGGATCGGGGCTGAAGGCGGTGACCAGTCCCAGGATGGCCAGCGTGTAGAAATCCCGGCTTTCCACCAGGCGCTGAAGATCCTCCGGCCCGGTGACATCATATGCACGCTGCCACGCATCATTCCCGAAGCCGAGATCTTCGATGGGCGCGAGGCAACAGGGGCTCAGCGCCCAGACCACCGAGAAAACGCCCGGATGCTGTATCGCGAGGTTCAGCGCCCCGTAGCCCCCCATGGAATGGCCGACAACGGCGCGGCTGTCGGCGGTTGGCAGCGTTCGGAACCGGGTGTCGACATAGGTCACCAGATTGTCCGCAATATAGTCAGCCCAATGACCGCTGACCGTCGAATTGCGGTAATAGCCGCCCCCGTAGCGGTTCCCGGCATTCGGCATGACGACAATCAGCTCCGGCAGCGTCTCCTGCGCGATCAGGCGGTCCAGCATTTCCGGCACACCGAAATGCTCGATCCAGACGCCGTAGTCGTCGAAGATGCCGTGAAGCAGGTAGAGAACCGGGAAGCGGCGATCCGGCTGATCGTCGTAGCCAGGGGGTAGGTAGAGGGCTGCAGCCTGCGTGTCAGGCGTGTCGAGCAGATTGCCCGTCAACGCCGGGGCGGGCACCGTGATATCGACAACACGCCCGGTTTCAGCCGGGCTGGATTGCGCCAGCGAGACACCGGCGCTCGCCAACAGCAAGATGGCCGGTACGACCCGCCGGACAAACGACCTAAGCATTGCCGGCCCTCCTATGTGAATATCGTTAACATTAGCGACAGACCTGCCGCCATGCAAGCATTCTGATCTTGATTACAGTATTCGGGTGGCAGTCTGGGTCGCGCGAGATCAGGGTCGAAGACACGGGCCAATACGCCGGAAAGCAGATCGTTAGGTGGACTACTGGAGGTAATCGGCGGCAGAACGGCACGCGAAACCCGCCTGTGTTGTGCGCGTTTTTCCAAGTTTATGCCCCTGTGGTTTGTCCCTGTCAGGAGGCGGGTATCTGACGCAGAAGAACGCACCTTCTGATGGCGGAGGGTACCGCGTTCCACGGCTTCACGCGTCCTGTGGAAAAGTTAATACGCTTTTAAAACAAGGCGCTGGATCATTTCTGAGGTACGTCCCTCAAAAATATATCGACATGAGGTACGTCCCTCATCTAGCCTTGAGAGGTCCGGATACCGAATCGGCGGGGACCGTTCGGAAAGGACCGTTAGGGAGGTACCACATGAATTATTCGAAACTGACGGCCGTCAGTGCACTCAGCCTTGCCGCGGCAGGCTTCGGGGCATCTGCTCAGGCCGAGGACCTGACACTCTGCTGGGCGGCCTGGGACCCGGCGAACGCATTGGTCGAACTCTCCAAGGAGTTCGAAGCGCAATCCGGCCACAGCATGAACTTCGAGTTCATCCCCTGGCCCAACTTCGCCGACCGGATGCTGAACGAGCTGAACTCCGGCGGCAATCTCTGCGACCTGCTGATCGGCGACAGCCAGTGGATCGGCGGCGGCGCTGAGAACGGCCATTACGTCAAGCTGAACGACTTCTTCGACGCCGAAGGCATCAGCATGGACGACTTCGCCCCCGCGACCGTCTACGCCTATTCCACATGGCCCAAGGGCACGCCGAACTACTACGCGCTGCCCGCGATGGGCGATGCCAACGGCTGGTTCTATCGCAAGGACTGGTTCGCGCGGGACGACATCCGCGCCGCCTTCCAGGAGGCAACGGGCCGCGAGCTGGCCGAGCCCAAGACCCAAAAAGAGCTGCTGGAAATCGCACAATTCTTCCAGGAGCGCGAGATCGACGGCCAGACCGTCTATGGCGCCGCCATCTTCACCGAGCGCGGTTCGGAAGGCATCACCATGGGCGTGACCGGCGCGCTCTATCCCTGGGGCTTCAAATATGAGAACACACCCGGCTCCTACGACATGGAAGGGGCGGTGAACTCGCCCGAGGCTGTGGAGGCTCTCGAATTCTACAAGGAATTCTACGAGACCGCGACACCGCCGGGCTACACCAACTCCTACATGGGTGAATCGCTCGACGCCTTCAAATCGGGCCAGGTCGCCATGGCGATGAACTGGTTCGCCTTCTTCCCGGGCCTCTACGCAGACCCGAACACCGGCGGCGACAAGATCGACTTCTTCGTGAACCCGCCGCAGAACCAGGCCGGCTCCACGCTGGGTGGTCAGGGCATCTCGGTCGTGGCCTACTCAGACAAGCAGGATGCAGCGCTTGAGTACATCAAGTGGTTCGCGCAGCCCGATGTGCAGCAGAAGTGGTGGGATCTGGGCGGCTATTCCGCGCATAAGGCGGTGCTGGAAAGCCCCGACTTTGTCGACAGCGCGCCCTTTGCCGGCGACTTCCTGGAGGCCATGAACGACGTGCAGGACTTCTGGCAGGAGCCGGCCTACGCCGAACTGCTGCTGGCGATGCAGAAGCGCATCCATGACTATGTGGTTGCCGATCAGGGCACCGCGAAGGAAGCGCTCGACAAGCTGATCGAGGATTGGACCGAGACCTTCGAAGACGAAGGCAAGCTCTGACACCCTCCGGGTGGGGTGGTCTGAAAGCCCACCCTACCTGCCTGTTCACACCGTAGGGTTGGCCCGTCGGGCCACCCTGCGACTGGAAAGTTGTGCCACGTGACCCAAGCTCCGATGACCCGCGCCGCCGAAGCCACACCGCCGACCGTCGCGCGCAAGATCCGCGGCCTCAGCGACCGCGCCATCGCCTGGATCTTTGTCGGACCCACGATCTTTCTGCTGCTGGCGATTAACATCTTCCCGCTGATCTGGACGATCAACCTCAGCTTCACCAACTTCCGCGCCAACCGTCCGAACCGCGAGGTCGACTACGTCGGCCTGCGTAACTACGAGCGCATCCTCACCGACAGCGACATCTGGCTGAACATGCAGGCCACGGCGCATTTCCTGTTCTGGACGATCCTGCTGCAGGTGCTGATCGGCTTCACCCTCGCCTATCTGATCAACAAGAAGTTCAAGGGCA
>ERZ1740065.88-NODE-88-length-39749-cov-16.753338_pt1 | contig 39749 bp, 31 predicted proteins | sample MGYA00581738_ERZ1740065 | MGnify/ENA primary metagenome ERZ1740065 (study PRJEB43018, sample SAMN04849749) | marine metagenome | isolation source: floating plastic debris | place: Pacific Ocean | collected 2008-09-01 | study: EMG produced TPA metagenomics assembly...
TGTGCAAAGCCATGAACCGCTCATTCTTTAGCGTCATCCTGGGTGGCTTTGGTCAGGGATCTGGCAAAGGTGGCAGCAGCAAGAGTGTTGAGGGCACCGTTAGTGAAACTGACGTTAACGGCACCATTGAACTGCTAGCCGATGCACAAAGTGTAATTATCACCCCTGGTTACGGGATGGCAGTGGCTCAGGCCCAGCATGCTGTTTCTGAGATTACTAGCATTTTGACTAAGCGTGGCGTCAATGTGCGCTTTGGCATTCACCCCGTAGCAGGTCGTTTGCCGGGTCACATGAATGTCTTGATGGCCGAGGCAAATGTGCCTTATGACATTGTGTTGGAGATGGATGAAATCAATGATGATTTTCCTGAAACTGATGTGGTATTGGTCATCGGTGCTAACGACACAGTGAACCCCAGCGCCATGGAAGATCCTGAGAGCCCAATTGCAGGCATGCCGGTGTTGGAAGTGTGGAAAGCACGCAACGTCATCGTCATGAAGCGTGGTATGTCCGCTGGCTATGCAGGTGTGGCAAATCCTTTGTTCTATAAGGACAACACTCAGATGCTGTTTGGTGATGCAAAAGCGAATACCAATGCAATTTTGGGTCGTTTACAAGAGTCTGCGACTGAGCAGCCCAAACTAGCAACCGCTTAAAAACAAACAACTGTTCGACATTTAGGATATCTGACAAAAGCTAAAGCGGTGAAATTAACTAGTAGTTAATTTCACCGCTTTAGCTTTTGATAAAATCTCGACAACAGGAGAAGTTCAAACGAACTACTCAAAATAATAAACCGGTCAAGAAACAAGAGTAAAAACAGACTTCTTGAAAAGAAATAGGCTAACATTTAGTAAACCACAAAATTATGTAGTACCTTCGTAAAAGCCATGCCCAAGAAGATTTTATAAAAATGCATCAACTGAGCTTATCTGATTGGATAAATTTAGTAGCCATTGTCGTAACATTAATTGGAATTTTGATTGGAGCAATAGGTATATTCAAACAAGCTAGAGGTTTAGCAACAAAACAGTCTCAAAGGAATAAAGATAAGTTTTTCATAGATGCATGCATCTTAACGATATATACATGCTGTGCATTAGTAATTATATTAAGTTTTCTTGATTTCCCCCAGCTGACAATAATTATAGGTGTTCTACTTCAATTCTTAGTTATAACCTGGATGCGGAAAACTTTTGTTGATCAATTAAGGGAGTTAAATCAATTAAGAGAAAAATGTAAAGGTCAATATCCTAGGACAAATATTCCTAACACCCGAATCATATACCCGGATAGTTACGACAGTTCTTCCTGAGAATTTATAGCGTTATTTTTCTGAAGATCTAAATGATCAAGCATCTCTAAGAAGGTCGAAGAAAGTTTTTAGTCAGCTCTAAGTCATATCTTTTTCTGTAAAAACATGGAATTTATATTGTATTTTTTTGCCATCATTATAGCAATCATACTAATGAGGCTATTTTCTAGATCTTCTCAGCGTAAGAGAGTCGCTTTTCAACATCGGAGAAATATGTTTCCAAGAGGCTCTAACATAATTACGATAAGACAATCAGAGCATCACACAATATCTCGAAAGGATACTCTTACACCTAAAAGGTATTACTTCAAAAATCGCGAAGATTTGAAGAGGAAAAGTTTCCTCAAAAGGCAAAGCTACATTTATCTGAGTTCAATGCAATTAGAGGATTTCACTAGAAAGAATGATGCAAAAGACAATATGAGTTAAATACTATTATGAGAAAAACTATTTTAGATGAGATTGCAGCCATCAGAAGTGATGCAGACTTGCGAACTGAAAATAATGGAGCAAGAAGAATTTTAGAGTTTCGAAATCTAGTTGACTATAGGAATAAACAATCAAATGTATCAACTATAGTTGCCATTGAGTCACATGAGTATGATGAAGACTCTAGTAGTGTTATTTTTCAGACATTTATTGGTCATTTTCCTAATACCTTATTCTCACATCTAACGGTATCAATCCTAAATAATATTTACGGGCATAAATTTCTTTTCCCACCAGATAGTTCTGCAGAGATAGGTATGTACTTTATCTCTCAAGTCCCTTTGAAGTATTTAAGGCCAATATTTGGGTTTGGGGTGAATGCAGAGAGATTGAATAGTCAAATAGAGTCAAACATCTCAACATGCGTCCTAGTACAAGAAATGCTGACTAACTTCTCAGATTCCTTAAATCATAAAGAGCAGAACTCATCAGTACTGATAAAAAAAGCTAGCGATTTTGTTGATAGTCAATTAAATTCCTTGAACTCTTTGAATTTAGATCCTCCTCTTATACTTCCGCCGACTTGAGAGGTCATCGAGCCTTGGTTGGTGTCCCAGAAACAGATCTAACTGATTTATTGAAAGGGGAAATATTTAATCAAAGCTTTCATTGATTTACCAGGTTGAATCTGGATAAGTTGCTCTATGGACAGAAATTTTGTCCATTCGAAGGGCTCGGCGAAGCGAAGCTGATGAATAGGAAAATCGAGCTATGGGCAAAGCAGGTAGCGTTCTTAAGGAAGTTCTGGATGATTACGACATCAGCCAAACTCAGCTGGCAGGCAAGCTGAATATTGGCCGGTCCAATGTTTATCGCTGGGTCAATGAAGTGCGCGCCCCCAATAGCGAAACCGTAATTGACATTATTCGAGTCCTAAAAAAGCTCAATTCAGAAGTCGCTAGGATTTTTGTAGAAAAATACGTTCTAGACGAACTTTGAAAGACGAGTTCACTAAAATTAGAATGTATTCCATTACTGGCATCAAACAACCTATGGTGCAGGCCCCTCAGCTAACCTTAAAAGACTTTCTAGCTTTGCCAGACGGGGACGTTGCCCACGAACTTGTTGACGGTAAGGCAGTTCCAAAATTGGCACCCAAGCGATTTCACTCTAAAACCCAGAAAGCCATTCTGCGATTGCTAGATGACTGGGCCGTAGATCAAGGAGAAGTTGGTCTGGAATGGTCAGTGACCCTGAAACGCAAAGGTCGTGACTGGTGCCCAGTGCCTGACATACTCTTCGTCGCATCAGACCGGCTACCAGCTGACTATAACGAAGATGGTCCATGCCCTGTGCCGCCCAATGTAGCCATCGAGATCATTTCACCCGACCAAACTTTTGGGGCTATGGCCGAAAAAGCTTTTGATTATCTAGTAGTAGGAACTCTCAGCGTATGGATTGTTGATCCACGGGCTAAGACTGTAACCGTATTTCATCCTGAAGCAGTACCCGTTACTTATCGTGGCAACACCATCATTGATGAACCACAATTGCCAGAACTCAATACTTCTGCTCAAACTATTTTCGACCGGGCTGGCTTGCTAGGGTAGTTTATCTAAGTGATCTAACATCATCACTTATCGACTCGATCCCTTGGTTCAAGGCACTTCCATTCATTAATTCTCATTTCAGCCGTCGCAGTTGCCCGTTTATAATTCTCAGGGCCAGGCGGTAGCAACTGCCTTGAATATACATAGTAAGCAGCCACCAAAAACTCACGAAAGAGGTGCCGACGCCATGCCGAGGGCTTGAGCTTCACTGGGTAAGGAATCACCTCAAACCCAAAGTTACGATAGATCACCGTAGAACGGGCAATGTGCAGGTCATCGGTTACCAGCAAAATTTTTGGGTTAGACGGGTCCTCAAACGGAAATAGCAGCTCGGTATAAAACGCATTTTCCCAGGTGCTCCGAGAACAGCCTTCACTACTCAAGTGAGCATCGGGCAGCCCCATCTCTTTCGCTGCATTCACCAGCAGGTCGGCATCCGCAACGCCACTCATAAACACCTGGGGAGCCCGCCCTTCTTCCCACAGTTCCACAGCGGCCGCCGCCCGAGACTCAGTCGTGTCTGGACCGCGCCCCAATACCACAATGGCATCAACCGACTCACCCGTATCTGGCTGAGTAACAATGAGCTGCAACGTCTTGTTTAACCACCACGGCGATAGCCCCACAACCAGCAAAACACCCACTAACCATCGACCCGCCTGACGCACCCATGGATAAAAAATATGGTGACAGTCTGTACATTGATACGGTTGGGGAAATTTAGCCTGTGCTCCATGCTTTTGCACTGAGCGATGTTTGCACTTAGGGCAACGCATAAACGTGACGAAGATGATGAACCAACAAAGGTGCTCACTCTGTTGAATGAGCACCTTTGAATAGATACATATTAGAACTGGAAAAGTCAGGGTAGAGTCAGCTCAGAACACGGGTCCTGATAATGTCTATTAATGCCCAGCATTTTGATTAACAAACTCTTGCGGCCCAGCGTAGCCAGATGCCGCAGCTAGGGATTGTAGTGACTGAACACCCGCATAGGTCTGACCGTTTATCTCCCATGTTGGGTAGCTTTGCACGCCGGCAGCGCGGCAAGCATTGGGCTGAGGATCTATCCCTTCTTCATCACACTCTACATAGGTCACATGATCAAAGGCTTGCTTACCAAACAGCGTTTGTTGAGCATGACAGTGGGGACACCACCAGGCACCATATTTCTTGGCACCAATGTCGGTCAGGTGCTTAGCCAGGGCAATCTCGGAAGCACCAGAGTCAGTTTCAACCACAGGCGGTGGATTACCGGCAGTAAAGGTATTTGGATTTTGGGCGTAGGCGTATAAGCCAGTGGTGGCAATAAAGGCGACCAAAGCAACCGATATACCCGGTAACAACAGCTGGCCCAAGCTTTCCCAGCGATTACCCACCAGCGTCAGCCCCCATAAACCAACAGTGAGAACTGCTGACACCATGCAGGGAATGCAAGGTTCTTGCAAAACGGCCAACATAATATAGAGCAAATAACCACTAAAAATGGTCATCGCAATACTGCCAATGAATAATCCTATCCAGGTGGGTCCTTCTAAGGACTTATTTTTGGTGACGACGGGGCCAATGGCACATGCCCCCATCAAGCCATAGGCGATGGCTCCTAAAAGAGGCAGGGAAAAACCGCCTAGTTGCACATAGGCACTGCCTGCCAGGGCACTATTGCCCTTAGCCATACAGCCAACGGATAAGAGCAGTCCAGCCGTAGCTACGCCAGTCAGTAAATAACGAGAATTACGATGGAGCCAAGTGGTCGGTTGTTTACGTTTGCGTGCCATTTTTCTAAAGATAAAAGAGATAGATCTAAAAGTTGTTGCTATTTGCCGGTTGATTCCTGTAGGGGCGTTCCATGGAACGCCCCTACAGGAATCAAATACCCTCAATGGCATAGGCCAAGGTCTGCAATTCCGTCGTCGGCAAATCCGCCACCACGGCATAGAGGTAGTCGTCATCGCGCCAAAGCACAATGCCAGTCCCATCGGGCTGTTGTAATGTCAGCTGAGCTGACTGCAACTCAGGGAACTCCTCATCGGCCAATGCCAGCTGATAGGCGGATACGGTTTTATCCATTGGCAGCTGATAGGTAAGCCGCAGCCCTGGGTTATCACCAAGCTGGCAGTTGCTGCCCCCCAACAGCATTCCCTGCTTTGCAGGCAGTAGGGGTAGTGCCGCCACAGTGGTTTGAAACCCTTGCAATAGTGAGGGAATGTCAGCTGGTTTCTGGACAACAAAGTCAACGGGCCCTTTGGGGTTTACCAAAGACTGCTGGTGGTCTTGCAACAGCTGACTCAGACCTGACCAGGTTTGAGTTATATCGGTTTGGGCCAGCTCGGACTGGGGGCGTTGGGCTTGTAAACTGCGAACCTGATCGCTGAGGTGAAGCGTCGCTAAACCAGAAACGATGGCAACTGCAGCGGCTGCCGTCGTCATAGCCCAGGGGAGTCGCAGCTGGAAGCGGCGGCTGGTTGGGGGAGGCACTGAAACACGTTGGGAGAGTTCGGCTTGGGCCGCGGACAGGATTTGCGATCGCAACCCATCCTCCGGATCCGCCTCATCTAACCCATAGGGCATCATTGCCAACACCTCTTGCAATGATGTCACCTCGGCCTGTAATTCCGGCAGCTGCAGTAGCAAAGACCGAAACTCTTCAGCCTCTGCCGAACTTAAATCGCCTAGCACATAGCCAGCAATCAGCTCTTGAATCTCTTGAGGAGAAAGAGGTCTGGGCATTATAGATCCTCCCTCAGTACATCCAACTGCTTACGTAATTGCAGCAGCCCCCGCCTGGCCCAGCTCTTGACCGTCCCCAACGGCACCCCCAGTCGTTCAGCAATATCCCGCTGGGACTGTCCCTCGTAATAACTCAGCTCTAACACCTCTCGCTGTTGCGCCTTTAAGGTAGTCAGAGCGGCACGTACTAGGGCGCGTTGTTCTTGCTGGGTTATATGCTTCATAGGTGTCACCGAGTCAACACCAGACTGGTTGTGATGCCATTGATTCAGGTATTTTTTCTGGGTCGATTGAGCCCTCAACCGATCAATCACCCGAGAACGGGTCACGGTGGTCAAATAGCTAGCCAGAGAACCACGATGGGGCCGGTAAGAACGAGTACGCATCAAACTCAGAAACACTTCTTGGGTTAAGTCCTCAGCTTCCCCTATCCGGCGCAGCCCTTTCATAGCAATGCCGTACACTAAGCTGCCATAGCGATCATAAAGAACACCCAAAGCAGACAAGTCCCCTTCCCACAGGCGAGCCACCAGAGTCCCGTCGGCCTCACGTTCCATCACAGATGTCCCATATACTGCCTGAACCACAACCCTACTGATCAGCTTTCAATAGGTATACGGCTGCCAACTACTATCGGATTCACCCACCCAAAAAAATCAAAAAAAGGGAGAACTCGCGTCCTCCCTCACCGAAGTCACAGCCCCATTTATAGGGATTACTAACCATATACGGCTGCCAACGGGCATCGGATGCACATCTAAAAACAGAAAAAAGCCGTTGAAGAATAGAAACAAAAAAGGGGAGAACTCACGCTCTCCCCGATTGGCTCAATTCATCTGTGTGCGCAGTTGAGGTTCCTAGGCAGTCTGCTTACGCTTGCGGCTTGCAGCCACAAAACCACCCACAGCCATAAGACCCAAGATACTTCCAGGCTCAGGTACATCTTCCACAACGTCTTCCACTAGTTCTACGCGGAAGCGAGCCACCTGGTAGTCAGGTGCTGTAAAGTCAGCACCTGTAAAATTCAGAGGTAGACCATTGAGAGCACTAGAATCGGTGGTACTTAAAATTGGGCCGCCAGGTATCAGACCAGGATGCTCTGTGACAACACCATTTTCATCAGTACCTGTATTAGGAGCAGCCTGCCCCAAGAAAGCGGTGCTAAACGGCAATTCATCATTGACTTCAGTACCACCGTCAAGCACTTCGCTACCTAAAACAACAAAATCAGCACCCAAGAAATTACCAGCATCATCAAAGATTTCATGGGCTAAGGGATTGCCATTAGCAATGAAGGCATCATTACTAGGAATCACCATGGACGCGTAGCTAAAGTACTGATTAGTCGCAGGATCTACATCCAATAAGAAGCTAGTCAGCTCACCAGGCTCCAAAGGCGGAGGACCATCACTGAGTAACGTCGCTTGGACACCAGCTGGCTCCTCAGCTGCAAAGGCATTCGTGAGCTCAGTTGTGTCGCCGTCCTCAACCAGGGACTCTAATCCAGGAAAGCCATCTAGCGATTCATTCCGGTTGTAAAGGTCAAAGGTACCATCGTGAAAACCGACCCATGCTGGAGTTAAAAAGCCACCGTTAATGGGTGCCAGATTTTCAACAGTCACCCTAAGTGTGGCAGCAGATGCAGCTGTCGCCATTGTTGTCACGGCTCCCAAACCGAGCACAGCAGCCGTAGCCACCTGCTGGCGAGAGAAAATAGCAAACATATTCATAGTTAGAGTGATAAGACTTCAGTGGAAATACAAGAGCCTGACCTGTGGGTGGTATGCCTCCCAAGCAATTAGAGACATCCACATTTGACACAGGAAGGTCATCCCCCTGAGAGGATTCTTGGTGAGAGGGGTAATTTTGCGCTGAGGTAGCTTTGAGAAAGCAGTGAGAAGTTTGTAACAAAGCTAAGGAAAACCTGAGAAAGTACTGAGAAAACGGCGAAAACCCAGGCTAAAAGAAGGTTTTAGGTTTGCACTGAAAATTTGGAATAGGAATGAGATAGTAATACCAAATACACACTGGGATTCTTCATGGCTAAACACCCCAAGGAAACACTCACATTACTGAGTCAACATGGTTGCTTTGGCGGCACCGTCAGTATCTATAGCCACCCATCTGAGCAGTGCCAATGCACCATGAAATTTTCCGTCTTTGTACCACCACAGCATCAAAGCAAACCGATACCAGTTCTCTACTACTTATCGGGATTAACCTGCACTGAGCAGAATTTTATGACCAAAGCTGGAGCTCAGCGTTATGCAGCCGAACATGGGCTCATGCTAGTCGCTCCAGACACCAGTCCTCGTGGTGAAGCTATCCCTGATGAAGAAGGCTGGGATTTTGGTAGCGGTGCTGGGTTTTATGTAGACGCCACCGAAGAGCCCTGGGCCAAAAACTACCGCATGTATAGCTATGTGACTCAGGAGCTGCCAGCTTTAATCCATGGCAACTTTGCTGTTGATCCTGAGCGTCAGGGCATTTTTGGCCATTCAATGGGAGGCCATGGAGCCCTAGTATGTGGTCTACGGAACCCAGATAGCTATCAATCAATCTCGGCCTTTGCCCCGATTGCCGCCCCTAGCCAATGTGCCTGGGGTCAAAAAGCACTGGGTAAATATCTGGGCTCTGATCAGTCTACCTGGAGTGCCTATGACGCCACCGAATTAGTAAAGCACCATGCCCAGATAGACCGTCATATTTTGATTGATCAGGGATCGGCTGATGCATTTCTAGAGCAGCAGCAGCTCAAGCCTGAGATATTTAAAGCCGCCTGTGAGGCAGCCAATCAGCCCCTAACCCTGAGAATGCAGCCGGGCTATGACCATGGTTACTACTTTATTTCCACTTTTATGGAAGATCATGTACGTCATCACGCCCAAATATTGTGTAGATAACGCTTGATTTCAACACTATTGATGATTTCAAGTTATGGCTTGGCCCACTATGCATCTATTAAGGGTGCTGGCTCTGAGATGTAATAGCCCTGCATCAAATCAATATCAATTTTTTGAACCAGATTCGACAGTTCTTGGGTTTCAACAAATTCTGCAATTGTCCGTAGGCCCATGACTTGAGCAACATTATGAATTGATTCGACAATTGCGATCGCAGCGGCATCCAGAACCATATCAGTAATAAACTTACCGTCAATTTTTACATAATCGACGGGCAGGGTTTTGAGATATGCGAAGGAAGACATCCCACTGCCAAAATCATCCAGGGCAAAGGAAAAGCCTAATTTTTTCAAATGATGCATAAACTCAGCTGCCTGGCTTAAATTTCTCACAGCGGCTGTTTCAGTAATTTCAAAACAGATCCGCTGGGGCGATACATTAAAACTAGCCAGCTGAGCAATCAAAAAAAGCCGAAAGGCATCGTCCCCTAGACTGACCCCAGATAGATTGACCATATAGGTAATATCTGGACATACCATTTCTTGATTAGCAAGGTACTCAAAGAAGTGAATAATCACCCACCGATCAATGGCAATCATGAGGTCATACCGTTCAGCCGCCGGAATAAATTGTCCAGGCGCAATGAGACCACCTGCTTCATCAACCATGCGCAACAAGATTTCAGAATGGGTGGAATGGTCTGTCTTCGTGGAAACGATTGATTGTTGATAAAGGCAAAATTTATCTTGTTCTAGCGCCTGCTTAATGCGGATGCTCCACTGTTGCTGACCGCGCTGCTGCACAATGCCTAAATCATCAGCCTGATAGACCCTGACGCGATTACGCCCTCGCGTTTTAGCTTGGTAGCAAGCAGCATCAGCAGCACCGATAACAGCTTCAATATTTGGCAGATCGGCGTCAATTTTCGCCAGCCCAATGCTAACGCCAATACGCAATATCACATCATTCCAGACAAATCTCAGCTCATGGATAGCTACACGGATTTTTTCGGCAATGACCGCCGCTTCAGTCAGACGACAACCGTGAAGAATCAGGCCAAATTCGTCCCCCCCCAGTCGCGCCAGGGTGTCAACACCCCGGACTTGTTGTTTGATTAACAGCGCTACCTGCTGCAACAGATCGTCTCCGGCGTTGTGGCCACAGGTATCGTTTACAAGCTTAAATCTGTCTAAATCTAGATAGCACAGCACATGGTCCTGACTCAAAGCTCTCTCTAGAGTAGCGGCTAGAATTTCCTCAAATTTACGGCGATTGACTAATCCGGTCAAACTGTCATGGCTCGCTTGCCATGACAGTTGTTGAGCAATTTTGCGTGACTGGGTAACATCACGAAACACCATGACTGAGCCCAGCATCTGTCCGTTGCGATCGCGCAGTGGTGCCGCCGAGTCATCAATCCCATATTCAGCCCCATCCCTAGCTAGCAATATTGAGTCTTTCTCTAGAGCCGTAATAGAGCCCTCTCTCAATACCCGTTCCACCGGGTTATCCAATGGAACCCGTGTCCTCGCATGCACAATTACCAACACATTGGTCACAAGCTGCCCAACAGCGTCAGCATTAGACCACCCCGTTAATCTCTCAGCCACCGGGTTGAGGTAGGTAATCCGCCCGATGTCATCGGTCGTCAAAACCGCATCACCAATTGACTGTAACGTCACCTGAGCCAGCTCTTTCTCTCGAAATAGCTCGCGCTCTGCGGCCTGACGCTGAATAATCTCAAGCTGCAGTTCGATTGTCTTTTTCGAGACCAGGTCTTTTAAATGATAGCGATGCTCTTCTAACTCTTGGGCTAACTGTTTCTGCTCGCTGATATCTTCAGCCACAATCACCAAGTAATTACCCCCTCCTGTGGTCTGAACCTGGGCTATCGTCGCGTGCAGCCATATCGCCTTACCATTACTGCATAAGCACTGCTTGTCATGGGTAAAGACGTCTATCTCTGCACCAATTAAGCGATCTATCCCCCGCTTTATGTCAGCTCTGTGGGCAGGATGGGTAATGTCAAAAGCAGTTTTAGCCAGCAACTGTGGGGCAGAGTAGCCAAGAATTTCGCAAAAGCGACGGTTCACCTGCAAGAATCGTCCTTGCAAATCGATATTGGCAATACCGGCAGCAGCCTGCTCAAACGTCATCTGAAAGCGTTTCTCACCTTCGACAACCTGTGCAGTAAGTGCCTGATTCAGCTGACTCAATAGGTTCAAGCGCTCATCTTTTAACTGATCAACTTGCTCTTGTAAAATTTCGACGGTGCTAGAAATTTCAATGGGGTTGAGAACTGAAAAAAAACTCGTCTGGGTAACAATCCCAGCCAGATAACCCGATTGATCAGTCACCACCAAACGCCGAACTCGCAACCGCTGCATCAGTTGACTCGTATCCCATAGCGATGTCTCAGGTTGCACACAGGCCAAGGGACTGCTCATGGTCGTCTGGGCTGTTATCGTATTCACATCCAGCAATAGGGCACGAAACTGAACAATGTCACGCTCAGTGACAATACCCAGCGGTCGTTTCGCGTTTCGTGGGGGCGTCCCGGAAGCAGCGTCAGCAACATCAGCCTCAACAATCACCACACAGCTAACGCGGTTAGTCACCATAAGCTGGGCGAGTTCTATCAACGTTGCACAGGGCAGAGCCGTGACAACTTCATTGGCCATGACATCTGCGACTAAGCGCAGCTTCAATAAAACTTTTGGCTGCACAGCTTTGCGCAAGCTTTGCGTTGTGACAACGCCTACTAGATGACTTCCCCTAAGCACCGGCAAGTGACGAATCCGATACTTGCGAAGTAGCCCTAGAACTGACAGCGGATCGCCCAGATCAGTCTCTGACAGTGTAATCAGCGGACTCGTCATTACATCGGCAACCCGCAAAGCGCTGATATCACAGCCTGCAGCTGTCAGTTTCACCAAATCTCGCTCAGTAAAAATACCTATGAGTTCGTGATTTTCAGTGACGAGAGCGTAGCCTCTTCTAGGCAAGGGTGTTACATCCGCTTCAGTCTCTTCTACAACAGATGCGGCAGGCTTACTCTGGGTCAGCAATGTCAGCAACGTACTCAGTGGAGTATTTGCATCAACAACTAAAGGCGGTTGGTCTAACATGCAGCCATAGCGAGACAGGACACCAAAGACCTGCTTGTTACTTTATTTAAGACAATTCTTATGGACAAACCATAAAGTAAGTAACATTTGTTTTGATATATATTTTTTTACATCAAAATTTATTACTAGCTGCCCAGCAGAAACAGACCTAATAGGGTGGCGCTGTTCCAAAGGCTATGGATCAGCATGGGTGCAAGCAAATTTCGCGATCGCGTATACACCCAGGCCAAAATTGCCCCTAACAACGTTAGCGGTATGACCTCCGACAGGCTTAAGTGGGCTGAGGCAAAGATAAAGCTGCTGAATAAAATGGCCCCCCAAACTGGCATGTAACGGGTCAGAGAGGGTAGCAAAAAGCCACGGAAAAGCACCTCTTCAAATAGGGGAGCGGCCACAGCTGCCGTGAGGAAAAATAATAAAAGGGCCACAGTATCGCTTTCTTGCAACACTGTTTGCAGCAGTGGGTTATTCCCCCCCTGACCGCGCCAGATTTGTTGATTGAGGGCAGAGATGCCAATCATCAGTGGTAGCGCTACCACATAGCCACCCACACCCCACAGGGGCCAGCGATCCCATAGCTTGACCTGAAACCAGCCCTTGGGCAACGGGCGATGGGTCCAAATTGACCCGGCCAGCACTGCAATGCCACTCGCAGACATCAACAAATAAAAGATCATTGAATAAAGGGCTCGTCCACGACTGCCAGCCGCCGCAAAGTTTAGCCCTGACAGCTGTAATACAAGGGGAATGAGCAGTTGGCCCACAAAGAAAAAGCCAACAATCAGCACCTGCCAGATAATTTCACCATCCCAGGGCACCTCCCAACGAGACACGGCCTTACCCAGGAGTGATTGCTCACGCTTGGTTAACCACTGCCCAGCTAAGACAATTAGGACCCCAATGCCGATGATGCAACCCAGAACTGGCATCGTACCCACAGCAACTAGTTTCACTAGCTTAGATTGGGCCGTTGCTTGCTCTTGCTCATTTAATTGAGCGAGATCCACGGAACGGTCGTCTAGGGTGTAAAGCTGTTCTAAAACACGATATTGAAACCAACCGCTGAGCTGACTAGTGATGGTAGTTTCAGCCGTCGGGGTAATCACAGGGGGCGTTGCCCATAGCCCCAATAAAACCCTGGCTAAATCAGCCGTAGGGCCATCACTGTCTGTCAGGGACTGCCAATGCTGACGGGCATCGCTAAGGTTATTTTGCTTGGTGGCAATGATCCCTAGCTTGAGGTCGATGGCATCAATCAGGGTTTGCTGCTGGGCAATGGCTGTCTTAAATTTTGCAGGTTGGGGGGTGATGGCGTCATTTTGAGCAGCGAGCTGTTTTTGCGATCGCACCACTCCAGCCGCCGCTTCTTTACGCACCGCCCCATATTGCTTAGCCACCGATTCTAGAGGTTTTGCCCCCACCAGCGCACTGCCTAATTGTTTGAATTCAGCCCCTGCTAGTTCATCCCATTCTGACGCCTGCAGAAGTAAATCACTCTGATAAAGCTGGAGCTGTCCCGTCACCTGGGGCTGGGAAAAACTTTCATACAGTGATGACGCCACCACCAGCGCCACCAGCCCCGTCAAAATCGATAAAACAACTCGCTTTAGCGTCATTAAGTTAAACGCTCAGAAACCTGAGAGACAAACAAACTAATCCCAAGCATTATTACATTGGTGGGCAAGCTGGTGGGCGAGCAAAACCCATTCCCTAGGGTTCGGCACAGCACCGCCCTATTTATTAACGACTATTGCCAATGTGAGTAATCCTCTGGGCAGAGTGATTTAATACATGTTTGTGCAGCATTGTATCAATCGATACGGGCTGACGGCTTCACCTATTTGTAAGGCTCTAAAAGGCTCTAAATTGCTATGAAACGTAGACAGTTAATTGGTTATGGCTTAACCGGTGCCGCTAGTACAGCAGCGCTGACCGCCTGTGCCCAATCAACCGCTCCCACCGCTACCGGCGATGGTGAAGCACTGCCTACGGTACGGTGGAAGATGGCCACCAGCTGGCCCAAATCACTCGATACGCTCTATGGTGCGGCCGAGATTGTTTGCGATCGCATCGCCGCCATGACCAATGGACGCTTTACCATCGAACCCTACGCCGGTGGCGAAATCGTTCCTGGCCTACAGGTGCTCGACGCGGTCCAAGATGGCACCGTGGAATGTGGCCACAGCGCCGCTTATTACTATGTGGGCAAAAGCCCCGCCTTGGCCTTTGGCACCACGGTGCCCTTTGGTCTCAACGCCCAGCAGCAGAACTCCTGGCTTTACCATGGCGGCGGTTTAGAAGCGATGCAAAAGCTCTACGCCACCTTTAACGCCATCAACTTTCCAGCGGGTAATACCGGTGTTCAAATGGGCGGCTGGTTTAACAAAGAAATCAACACCGCCGCTGACCTTCAGGGTCTAAAAATGCGGATCCCAGGCCTGGGAGGCAAAGTCATGGCCAAGCTCGGGGTCAATGTACAAAATCTGCCCGGTAGCGAAATCTTTTTGGCCTTAGAGCGCGGTGCCATTGATGCCGCTGAATGGGTCGGTCCCTACGATGACGAAAAATTAGGTCTGCAAAAAGCAGCTGACTTCTACTACTATCCGGGCTGGTGGGAACCGGGTCCATCCTTTGACATGATGATCAATATGGACGCTTGGACCTCCCTACCCCCCACCTATCAGGACGTGATCAAAACGGCCTGTGTAGAGTCCAATACCAGCACCTTAGCCAAGTATGACGCCGTCAATGGAGCCGCACTCCAAAGTCTTGTGGGTGCCGGTGTGCAGCTCAAGCCCTTTAGCGATGCGATCTTGGCCGCTGCCGAGAAAGCGGCTTTTGAAATCTATGAAGAGAACGCCGCCCAGGATGCCGCCTTCAAAGAAATCTATGACCAGTGGAAGGCCTTCCGTGAATCGGTCTACGGTTGGAATCGTTTGAACGAGCTAGGCTTTGCCGGATTCGCCAATAAAGGGGCCTAGCTCAAGATTTTGTCTCTGCCAGGGCATCATCGGCCCGATTGTTCATCAACCACTGCAAATTCATACCAATCACCCATGATGCGGCGTGAGCGATAATTTCCACTGCCAAAAGGTGTTTTTCGCTGAGGCCGATGGGCAATGCCATAGTGGGTTTGGGTAGAAATCAGCCCCTGGGTATCGATAACAAAATAGGTACCACCCTGGGCATCTATACCAATTTCCCTCACCCCATAAAGACCCAAAAATCGTTCATCCAACCTCAGCCTCCCCGCTTTAGGCAAACGTCGCCAGTCAGCTAATTGACGCTCAGCATCTGTTAATTCTGTTGCAGGTGCCTGGGCGACCCGATTTAGATAGCCAGTAAAGTATGGACGACTAATAACAAACCCTAGTAAAAAAGGGAGCTTGAGCACCACCAGATAGAGGGTCCCCAGCATCACACCTACAGTTGCAAAAATCGACCGTTGCATCGCAGCAGCCGATCTGACTTTAGAACGATGATCTCGATGGTGTGATCTGATGTGAATCATTCTCCAAACAAGAACAATGGGAATGAGCAACAGCAGCCAATTAAAGGGATTAACCCCAAAAAAGCTGATTACAATCAGGCTGAAGCTCTCGAATAATCCCACCAGCGAGCCTGGATACATACTGCTGAACAGCACGATACAGCAGCAGATTAACGTAGGTTTATGAATAAAGCGAAACCATCTGATCATGAGATTTCTCATGGAGTAGTCAGCAATGCTATGCACAACAGCTAACGCAAGTTGATACCTCTCGAAATCCCCGATGGAGACTACAGCATGCTGTCCTCATTTTTCGCACCAAGAATTAGGCCGATAGTTTGACGCCCATCATTCAGGTCACCCGTGAGCGTTGAACGCTATCAGCAGCGGTTTGCTATACCTTTGTCAATAGAAGCATTAATAGGACCGACAGGACGGGGCCGTGGGCAACTACGTAAAAGCCCTGTCTGGTTGCGATCGCAACCAGACAGGGCCCCGCCAACTACACGCAGCTTAAATTTCCTCTGCTCGGCAGTGTCCTTCACCAACATGGCCTAGACCCTTGTAGATATCAGCCAGCTGAAGTTTCTCTGACTTAGTCAGCGTTGTCTCCAGGTCTTCAGGAGTCAAATTGACAACGCCATCTTCGGCTAAGGCTGCAAACGGATCAAAGCCCAGGGCACCCCGGTTGAGGATGTCATCTTCAGGGGTATCGATATCGCCAAACAGATGATCAAAATGAAAGGTAGTCTCTACCGCAGCTGTCTCACCAGGGTCTAAAATCCCTTTGCGCTCATCGCCCACAAAATCACCGCAGAAAAACTCCAACGATGGGTTCATAGCAATTTCAAAGGGAATGGTTTCACCGTCACGGCTAGCGGTACCGATGAGTCGCAGTGAGGGTTCAGTCTCGGACACTAGCTTCCAAGACAGGGCATTGTAACGACCTGCCGGGGTCTCTACCTGTCCCACCAGGATAGGCTCAGCGTTTTCATCACCTTCTGCCAGGTCCAAACTAGCTGAGTCGGTTAGCAGGGCCTTGGTTTCAGCAGTAATGTCCACATCCGTCTCCGGATTGAAAGAGGGAGCTGCCTGATAGGCAACAACATCCTGAACATTGGTATAGACGTGGTCGAACTCGATTTGCCAGCCGTCTTTGGTGGTAAACCCCTGTCGAATGAAGTCTTCACCATTGGCTTCGAGTGCTAACGTACCAACCTGAGCGTCGGGCGACTGGGTACAGGCCACTCCACCCAATAGGAGTGGGAGAACGGCCAAACTCCACAGTCGAAAACGATCCCTGTTCATAATTTTTTTCCTAAAGCGGCTTTCTTATTGAAACGCTGACCTTTTGGTATCTCAATACCCCCCAGGGGGAAAATCGCCCTTAGACACGGCATCTTTATCGAAAGTTGCCCAATGACAGACTGGCATCACTGACTATCGAAAGATCAAATAAAGCTTATCTGCATAAAAATAGACCGTGATAGCAATCATGATTTTATGGCCGCTTAGCCATAATGCAGCCTGCAGCTGTGGCAAAACTGATAGCCGCAATCAATAACGCAGCAGTTACCCCTAAGTCAGCGCCAATACTACCCAACACGCTCATAGCCGCAGCGCCACCGCTAAAGTAGAGACCGGTCCCTAACCCTGCTTTTGTCGGTGGGACCATGGATAGGGCATAGGGTAGGGTGCCATTGGCCACCAGACTAAAGGCAATGCCGATTGCGATCGCAACCAATACAGCAACTCCTGCTGTCCCCATCACCGTCGTCACACCAGCCGCCAAAACTAAACCCACAAAACCAATCATCATCGCCCGCCGATTTCCCAATTTGGTCGCCAGCTGACCACAGGGCAGCGCACTCAGCGCCACCGTCACAAACAAAGCCACCATAATCAACTTAGGCTGGGCAAACCCCGTCCCAGCAACCGCCTTAGGAAAGCTTTGTAGCAAAAGCCTTAATCCTAGAGCCACACTAGCTCCTGTAGCAAATATCCAGGGCAGATTGGCCCATTGCATTTTGGCATTGGCCCCCGTCGATGAGGGAGAACTGGAGACGGTTTTACCAGGATTCACCTGGCGCAATACTAAAGCTGCCAACAACAGCACGACCGTACCGATGGAAAACGCTGCCAAGGGGCCCAAGTTCAAAATAAAGTCGCTAGCTAAAGGAGCCATGGCTCCCGTCACCCCACCCACCATCGTCAACAGACTGGCCGCCTGGGGTAAATCAGCCTCAAAGGCATAGCGCCCCAACAATGATAGAGCCGGACTCCGAAAAACCGTCATCGCCAACGCCCAGGCAACCATCGCCACAGGCAGTAACGCCTTGAGCGAAACACCCCCCAGCAGAACCACCAGGGGAATGCCTAGAAAGCAAACGGCTGACAAAATCATGCCCAGAGCTATCTGGGGAAAACGGCTGCCCACCCAATGCTGCCGCTGATCCGAAAACGTCCCCATCAGCGGCTCCATCAGCGCACCCATGGCATTTTCAATCACCAGGAGTAGGGTGGCTAAACCAGCCGAAAACCCAAACACCAACAGCAAATCCTTTAAATAGAGGTTGTAAATAACCCAGGTCAGGGAAATAGCCCCCTGGACCGCGGCCAACCCTAATACCTGAAACCAAAGAATTCGCCGTCCTACTGCTGCATTACTCATGGGAAATCACCAATCACACATACATATACGGACATTCCATGCCATATCCCTGCCTGTCCCGCCAATGTAGAGACGTTCCATGGAACGTCTCTACATTGGCCCTAATTACTAATTGACGGCAACCAATTCACCAGACCCGGAAAGGCAATAATCGCCATCAAGACCAATAGCTGCAAGGCAATAAAGGGCACAACACCCCGATAAATATTGCCCGTGGATATTTCTTTAGGGGCCACACCCCGCAGATAAAACAGAGCAAACCCAAAAGGCGGTGTCAAAAATGACGTCTGCATATTGGCCCCAATAATCACCCCATACCACACCAGATCCATCTCCAGCTGCTGAGCCACAGGCGCAAACAGGGGAATCACAATAAAGGCAATTTCAAAGAAGTCAATAAAGAACCCCAGGAAAAAGACCGTCAACATACTGACAGCCAAAAAGCCCACATCCCCGCCTGGCAAGTTGGTCAGCACATCAAAAATAAAGCTATCCCCGCGCAATCCGCGAAATACCAAGCTAAACGCCGTCGAGCCCAATAGGATAAAAATCACCATGGTGGTGGTGCGCAGCGTACTGTCACACACCTCCCGCAGACTGAGGATTGTCAGCTGTCGGTTAAAAGCAGCTAGCACGATTGCACCGACAGCTCCCAAAGCCCCAGCTTCGGTGGGTGTCGCCACCCCAAAGAAAATACTGCCCAGTACCAGTAAAATCAGTACCAGCGGCGGCACCATGACGTTTAATACTTTGAACGCCAGAGCGGTGCCACGCACTTTTAATAGCTCCGGTGGTAGCGCGGGCAGCAGGTCCGGTCGAGCAAACGCCAAAATAGCCACATGCACCACAAAGGCCCCGGCCATCAGCAAGCCAGGGATAAACGATCCTAAAAATAAATCACCAACCGAAACACCCAGCTGATCCGCCAGCACCACCAGCACAATACTGGGTGGAATAATTTGCCCCAGAGTACCTGACGCCGCAATCACCCCTGTTGCCACATCTTTGTTGTAGCCATAGCGCAGCATCGTCGGTAGGGAAATCAGCCCCATGGTGACCACCGTTGCTGCCACCACACCAGTCGTCGCTGCCAGCAGGGCACCCACGACCACCACAGCAATGGCCAAACCACCCCGTAGGCGACCAAACAGGCTGCCCATGGTTTCCAACAGATTTTCTGCAATGCCTGACTTTTCTAGCATGGCCCCCATGAAAATAAAGTAGGGAATGGCCAGCAGGGTGAAGTTATTCATGATGCCGAAGATGCGCTGTGGCATCGCCGTCAAAAAGATGGGGTCGAACACTCCAAACGCAATCCCAAGCAGACCAAATAATATGGAGACTCCACCGAGGGAAAACGCCACCGGATAGCCCAGGGATAGAAGCACCAGGGCTCCACCAAACATCAGCGGCCCCAGCCAATCAATTAGCATCACCCGCCTCCCCATCTAGACGATTGGCAGACTCGTCCGCTGGTAAATGTCCTGAAAAAATTGCCCAGTTTTTAATCGCTTCCGAAATCCCCTGCAAAATCAGCAGACCAAAGCTGACTAGAATCATGGCCTTGATCGGGTAGCGGGGGAGGCCATTGGGATCTGGCGACATTTCCAAAATTTGCCAGGATTTGAACACTGCTCCCCAGGAAAAGTAGATCACCAACGCTGAAAACGGAAGCAGAAAAATGACGGTGCCGATAAAGTCAGCTAACGCTTTGCGACGACGGGACCAGCGATCGTAAAACACATCCACTCGCACATGCCCTCCCTTTTGTAGGGTATAGGCAGCCCCCAACAAAAAGACAATGTCAAATAGATACCACTGGGCTTCGATCAGAGCATTGGAGCTGAGGTTTTGACCCACCAGATTGCCAAGGTAGCGACCGATAACATTCCACGTACCAACGCCAATCATCGCCAACACTAGCCAGTAGGCGAACTTTCCAATCTGATTTGTGAATGCATCTATCCTACGGGCGATAGAGAGTAAGGACTGCAAAGCGTTTTGCCAATTTTCTACCGTGGTATTTTATCCCGTTGCGATTGGGGTATTGGTTGCGATCGCACAATTTGCAATGTTTCTAGATCTATCGCTAAGGGACGGAGCTAGCCCACCTAACGCTTTACCAAATATGGGATAGCATCAAACCTTTTGTGCCAACACCAACCCAAACCACCCACGGTCATCGGTAAACGTTTTGAGAATGTTTAACCCTTGCTGAGTCAACTGCTGATCGATCTGTACAGGATTAAACTTACGTGAGATTTCACTCAGCAACCGTTCCCCCGCCGCAAACTGTACCGTCAGGTCCAATTGCTTGACGGTAACTGTCTGATCACATTGGCTCTCCAAATACATCTCGATTTGATGGTCATTGGCGTTGTAGCGCGCCACATGGCGAAAGTCCGTCAGACGGAAATTCCCACCATAGCGATCGTTCAAATGCTGCAGCATATTGAGATTAAACTTAGCCGTTATCCCCTGGGCATCGTTATAAGCAGCTTCAACAATAGCCGTGTCTTTTTGCAGATCTACCCCCAGTAAAAAGAACTGCCCTGGTTCTAAAGCAGCACTGACTTGGCCCAAAAACTCAACACAATCGGCAGGGGATAAATTACCCAGGGTGCTACCAATAAACATCACCATACGGGTAGACAGTTGCGCCACCGGGAGGGCCCGGAGGGCCAGCTCATAGGTGCCAATCAACCCGTGAATACTGAGCTTAGGGTAATCACACAAAAGCTGGTGAGAACTCTCTTCTAACATGGTGCCACTGACATCCACCGGGACATATCTCAACGGCATTTGCTGAGCCTGGTAAGCGTCTAACAAAATGCGTGTTTTTGTAGCACTTCCACTACCGAGTTCCACCAGTTCGCAGGCCCCCGTTAGCTGAGTAATCTCATGGGCATAGCGCCTAAAAATAGACGCCTCAGTGCGGGTAGGGTAGTATTCCGGCAAGGTACAGATTTGCTCGAACAGTTCTGAACCTAGCTGATCATAGAAATATTTAGGGGGGAGGGATTTGGGTGTGCGGGTTAATCCTTCGATCACATCCTGGCCGTCTAAACGGTTCGATCCAGACGTGTTATTCAGCAGAGTTTGAAGATAAATCCGGGATGGCCCCAGAACACTGAGATCGCAAGCAGCTGTAGAAAAAGTCATAGAATACTGGGATCAACAGGGCCAGTGTAGCGAAGAATGTTCCCTTCCCTAACGAGCACAGCGGAACCCCATAAACAGCTCCCTGACATGGGGTTCATACCAATTGCGAAAGCTAGGACGCAAAGCCCACGGGCGCGTTGCCCAGCTACCTCCCCGCAGCACCCGATGGCGCCCATCAAAGTAGATCTCCGAATAGCCGCGATAGGGATAGGCTCTAAAACCGGGGTAAGGAGCAAACCAGCTGTCCGTCCATTCCCACACGTTGCCTAACATGTCATAACAGCCATAGTCACTGACCGCTTGCTTGGCAAGACCAACAGGGCTAGTCTGACCCAGGCGGTGGTTACAGTTAATCTCTGTTGTCGTCAGCAACGTTGGTAGTTTGGCCGTTAACCCACTCGATGCCAGTGCCCATTCTGCCTCCGTGGGTAAGCGCTTACCCACAAACCGAGCATAGGCAGTAGCCTCATACCAGTTCACCCCACACACCGGATGGTGTCTAAACGCATTTACATTATTTTGCGGCCAATACAGCGGCTGACTCACAGGCACAGACTGTAGCCATTCCCAGCCAGCATCACACCACCACTGACGATCCTGATAGCCTCCCGCTGCCATAAAGCGTTGATACTGCCCACAGGTGACTGGAATGCGGTCCATTTGACACGGTTTAACATCAACCCAATGGGCCGGAGACTCATTATCAATGGCCACATCACCATTAAGCACGCCGCAATCAGCCTCTACCCCCAAACGAAATGACCGACCAGGAATGTCTACCATCTGTGTAGGTTCAACCATAGGCATTTCATCCTGGCTTGAGCCAGCCACGGGGTCGCCCAGGGGAGTGTCTCGACCTTGGTGCTGATGGAGCGCCATCACCAGGGATATTGTCTCGCTATGCTGACACTCATGCTGAATCAGCCATTGCCAGAGGCGGATCTGATCGGTAAGGGGAGCATCCACCAGATAGATTAATGTTCGCCGGCGAACGTCACGCAAGAACGCCAACAAGTCATTTAGCCTGGGCAGCTGCTGACGCTTAGATTTGGGTAAACCATCAGCCGCAAACAGGGTTCGATAGTCAGGAAACGAACAGGGCTGCTGAGCCAAATGTTCTAAAATCCACAGAGATTCGGTAAACGCAATGTGCCCCAGATGCCACCCCACAGGACTAAAGTCAGGGTGCGCCTGTTGGCGTAATACGTCTGCACCAATACCGTCTACCAACGCGAGGGTACCTTGGCGACAGGCTTGGAGCGTAGTTTGCACATAGGTGCGCAGCTGCCGCTCATCAGCGGCGTTAAGGTCAGGAGACGCCAGAAAAACCATGGATGTGGGGTTGAATATCGTTAGCGGCAACAGTCAAACTATGGGCCTGGGTGAGGGGTTCCCAATTACCATCAAATAGAGGCTCAGAGGCCAGAATAATCCCAGCTGACTGACGCAAAAAGTAAAATGAGGGGGCCTTGTCTTGATTATCAAACCGGGCAGCCACCAGTTGTTGACCATCACTCAAAATAATCACGCTAGACACCCGCACATCATATTTGTTGGCCAAGGACTGAATCGTCTCAATGGCCTGTTCTACCGCACCCAGCAAACTTAACTGGGAGTCCATCTCCAGTAGGTGAGTAATCAAGGCAAAAATATGTTCAGAATCTGTTAGCCCATAGATATTTTGATAGGCCACGTCACCAATCAGATCTCGCATGGGGCGATAGAGCGTTTGGCGAAATTTATCGATGTAGCCGTTATGGACAAATAGAAGCTGACCGTGGCGAAACGGCTGGCAATTACTGAAATCTAAAGGTAACCCTGGCGTAGCACTGCGAATATTGGCAACAAACGAGCTAGCGCGAATATAGCGACACAGATGGGGTAGGTTTGCATCATTCCAGATGGGCAGTACATTGCGATAGATAAAGGGTTCTGCGGCGATATCGTCGGGATGATGCCAGCCCAGGCCAAAGCCATCGGCATTGAGGAGGGCAAATTCTAGCTCTTTGGGCTGATAGCTTTGAACCACTAGGGAATGCTCTGGTTTAAAGATGAGCTCTTCAAGGGGGATGGGCTCTCCTAAATAGGCAAGTAAACGACACATAATAACGGCGAAAGAATAGGGATGCCTGGATTGTTGAGCCCCGAGAGGGTGCAGTCTAGATAGTCTCAACAACAAGCAGGTAGTCAGATCGATATATCTCGCTGGACTAACAATGAGGCACTGCTGATCCTCGGTATGAATTTATCTGGGAAACATCGGCATATCTCTCAGATCGTTTCACACCCTAAATCAGCAACGACGATGCTTTAGTTTGTCAGCGAGACTGTGGCAGTGGCTAAAAGCGCCCAACCAAGAATGAGAAATACGCCACCGATAGGGGTTACGGCCCCAAGCATCTTGACACCTGACAAACTCAGACCATAGAGGCTGCCCGAAAAAATTACAGTGCCGATGATAAAGGCCAAGCTAGCGTAGCTGAGCCAGCCATTATTCGGAAGTTGCAACCACAGAAGTCCCACGAGTAGCAATGCCAGGGAATGATACATCTGGTAGCGTGTGCCTAGCTCAAAGGTAGACAGGGCCTTTTCGGTTAGCTGGGCTTTGAGTGCATGGGCTCCAAATGCCCCACCTGCCACGGATAAGCCCCCGAAGATAGATGCGATCGCAATACACAGACGAGCATTCATAGTGCATCAAGAAAAACGAACTCTTTCAAAGTAAACAATAGTTTGAAATCCTGCGTAAGTTTCACCTCAGTCCCAGCAAACCCACATCCAGCACAGGTGTGGCCGGGAGCGGTTGCGATCAACCCGAGATAGCAGGTACTGATAGAACCTTCAGCAAAACTTAAACCCAAGTTAGTCAGTTTTACACAGGAAATTTTGACCAAATTCACAGTCTCATAGAGAAAAACCAAGCTGTCGTTTCTTCCCCTTTGTTTCCTATTCGGCAGCGATACCACTGCGCCATGGAATTGTTAGCCAAAGCGACCGTAGCATTCGCATTATTACCCATCATCACCAGCGAGCATACGGCAATTGCAGCCCCTCATCCCGCAACTGTCTCGACTCAAACAACCCTGATAGCCCAAGCAATCGTGCCCACAAGCAGCGCAACGATCGTCTCAGGACAAGACAGCGTTGACATCAGCGGGGGGACCCCAGCCGCCGGCAATCTATTCCATAGTTTTGACCAATTCAACCTCAGCCAGGGGGAGACGGCCAACTTTATTACCCCGCCTCTTACCGAAGCCGTCATTGGGCAGGTCATCGGCGGCACAGCCTCCACCCTGGACGGGTTGCTTAAGATCAGTGGCAGCCAGGCAGACCTATATCTCATTAACCCCACCGGGCTCGTCTTTGGTCCCAACGCCCGTCTTGATCTTGGCGGCTCTTTTATGGCCACCACGGCTTCCCACATTGGCCATGGCAACCAGTGGTTCGAAGTCCTCAGTAATCCTGACTATCGAACGTTGGTTAGCCCCCCCAGTCAGTTTGGCTTTAGCCATATAAGCCCCCTGATCAATCAGGGCCAGCTGACGGTTCCCAACGGCGAAAGTCTGAGTCTAATAGGCCCCCACATCAGCAACAACGGCACACTCAACGCACCGGGTGGGGCAGTCAGCCTAATTGCCCCAGAATCAGACCAAGTCATTCGTCTCAGACAGCCAAGTAGTTTGCTGAGTCTTGAGTTTTCCCAAGACCAGACACAGCTATTGCCAGCCTTAATCACGGGCGGAGACATAAATCACAGTAGTAAACTCATCGTTAGTGAGACTGGAACGGTAGCCCTAGTTAATAGCGCTCCAGCCTCAGGAAACCCATCGTCCCTGATCACAAATTCTGGCAATATCTCCACCCAAGGAACACTAGGCGGTGCCATTACACTAGTGGGAAATTCCATCCAGGTAACTAATGGCACCCTGAACGCATCAGGCGATATCGGCGGTGGTTCCGTTCGCATTGGCGGAGACTATCAAGGTCACGGAACCTTACCCCGCTCTGGCGAAACGGTGATTACCGCAAAAACCCGTATCACCGCCGATGCAATCCACACCGGCAATGGCGGACAAGTCATTGTCTGGTCAGATGGCACCACCGCTTTTGATGGCACCATCTCTGCCCAGGCCACAACGGGTAATGGAGGCTTCGTAGAAACATCCGGCCTCACCCAGCTCACCATTGGTCCCCAGGCCAACGTCAACACCAACGCTCTCCAAGGGTCAGCCGGTCTTTGGCTCCTGGACCCAACAGATCTAACGGTGGTTGAGAATGAGGGCCGAGGTAGCATCAACACGAATACAAACACGGCTCCCCACAGTTCCATCAACGCGTCAACTGTTGCCAATGCCCTAGATCAAACCAATGTGATCTTACAAAGCACTAATTCTATTACTGTCGATTCCGCTATCGATGCCAGCAACAATAACAATAGCGGTAATCTATTTATTGATACTGCTGTTCTCACACTTAACGAAACCATCACACTGAAGGGCAGCGGACAGCTATCTGGCACAGCCACTACGGTCAATGTGGGCACTCATGGCAGCATTCAAAACGGTGTGGATGCAGTCGCTAGCGGGGGCACGGTAACCCTAGCAGCAACAACCTATCGAGAAGGAAACAGTATCACTCTAAATCAACCTTTGACCCTTGTGGGACAAGGGCAAAAAGGTACATACATCAGTGGAGATTCAGACAATAACGGTACTGGAGATCATCAAGTTCTAAACATTACCAGCAGTGGAGACACCATTAATCTCACGGGTTTAACGATCCAAGACGGTCGAAGCGCATCGGATGGTGCTGGCCTCAGTAACCGTGGAAATAATATTGTTATCAGTGACGTAAGGTTCACAAATAATCAGGTCACAGGCAGCTCTCAAGACGGAGGTGCAATTCACAACCAGGGGTCTCTAACTTTACTTAATAGTACGTTTGACAATAATCGTACCGGGTCTGACGGGGGTGCCATCGACATCCTCCGAGGATCCGTGAGCATTACTGACAGTGTATTTACTAACAACCAAGCAGGAGCCCATGGAGGTGCCATTGACGTTGACCCTAATGGCACCCTGAGGATTTTCAACAGCAATTTCTCCTCTAATACCGCAGGGACAGACGGTGGGGCAATCTTTAATGAAGGTGACGCCATAATCGACACCGCCAACTTTCTCAGTAACAGCTCGAATGAGCAGGGTGGGGCTGTTTTTCTAGATGGCAATAGTGAGATTAGATCCGGTTCTTTCTTGAGAAACATGGCTCAAAGCGGTGGTGGGCTTTATAACCAAGGCACTCTGAACCTGCTGACTAGCATTGTCTCTGAAAATACGTCCACCGGAGTTGAAATTCTAGATGGCGGTGGCGGCATTGTAAACACCCTAGGTGGCACCCTTACGATTAACGACAGTCTAGTGAGTAATAATATTTCAGCCCTTACGGGCGGCGGCATCCTCAATCTGGCTGATGATGGGCCAACGGTGGTTGCGATCGCAAATAGTGCCATTGTTGGCAACCAAGCAGCAACCCTCGGCGGCGGTATAGAAGTCGCCAGCATCAACTCACTCTCAGAACTATCACAGCTAGACATCAACAACAGTACTATTTCAGGCAATCAGGCCCTGACCGGTGGCGGTATTCGCACCGTCGGCCCGACTGTGCTCACAAATGTAACCATCACCAATAACCTTGCCATCAACTCTGGCGGGGGCATCTCTGAAAATCGCACCACGGTCGCCACACCATCTCTACAGAACACGATTGTGGCCAACAACGATGCTGCCATCAATCCAGATGTAGACGGTAACTTTAGCGATCGAGGCCATAACCTCATTGGTATCGATCAAGGCAGTACCAGCTTCACCATCAGCACACTCACAGGCACAGCCAGCAGTCCCCTCGACCCAAGACTAACCGCCATCAATAACAACATCGGCTCCCTACCGTCACATCAACTGTTGAGTGATAGCCCAGCGGCTAATGCTGGCAACAATGCAGTCGCTACCGCTCGCGATCAGCATGGACAGACAAGAATTGTGGGCGGTACTGTCGATCTTGGAGCCGTCGAAAGTAACAGTCTGCCAGCAGTCCCATCAACACCTAGCCCAACCGTCAGATCTATTCCAGATCAATCGCCTCAATCTTCTAACCCACCTCCCTTAGGTCTACAGCAGACATCTACCAACTCCGTTAGCCTCAATACCTCCCAGATTCTGCCACAAGAAGAAAAAACAACTCAACCCTTGAGGCTAGAACCAGAACAAACAGAACTTACTAGGCTGAACGGGCAGCTACACTACTTTGATGAGGAAGCGTTTCAATATTTAGAAGAAAATTTTAGCCAAGACTTTGAAGATTACTGGCAGCTCCCCCAGACTCAGCCAATGACGTTACAGGCCGTTCAGGAGACTCTACAGCAAGCTCAGGATAGCCACTCAACCCAGTCAGCCGTTGTTTACGCTGTCTATGTTCCCCCAGCCCCAACAACAGAAACGCCGATAGACAGGTTTATCCTACCTCGCACTCACAATAATCCTTCCCCAGACGATCAGCTGCTGCTGATTATGGTGTCCGCAACCGGTAAACCAATACAGTATCTGGTCAATGTTTCCAGGGCTGAGTTAACCCAACAAGCCACCCTATTTCGACTAGCCGTATCAGATCCTGACGATCCGTTGAGCTATAAAGCCCTAGCCCAACAAATGTATAACTGGCTCTTAGCCCCTCTCCAACCAGCATTAGACGAGCGTTCTATCGAACATATAATGTTCTCGCTAGATCAGGGACTACGAACGATTCCCTTGGCGGCCATGATGCAAGGAGAATCGTTTGTGATCGAACAGTATGGACTGTCCATCATCCCCAGCGTTGGGTTATCACAACATCAGTTAGGCCATTTACCTCCGGTACACCGTGCGCTCATAGCCGGAGCCAATCAATTTACTGGATTCGAAGAGCTACCGGCAGTCCCCACTGAGTTAGATATTGTCGCTCAAAATACCCAAGCTATTGATGTGCTTTTAAATGAGACATTTACGCTAGATAACTTTCTAGCGTTACAACAATCTCAGCAGCCTAATTTGTTACATTTGGCCACCCATGCCGAGTTTAATGCGGGTGATTTAAATAAATCGTTTATTCAGTTTTGGAACTCTAAGCTGACATTTCATCATATGAAAGAACTGAGTTGGCCAGCGTTAGAGCTATTAATTTTAAGTGCGTGTGGCACAGCCCTGAGCAGCGCTGAGGCTGAACTAGGATTTACGGGTCTAGCGGCTGCGGCCGGTATCGAAACGACCATGGGCAGCCTATGGAATGTTTCAGATGTAGGGACATTGGCATTAATGGCGGAATTTTACTCTCAACTCTCCCAATCCCCCTTAAGGTTTCAGTCGCTTCAGCAGGCACAACTCTCGTTGGCTCACGGCAGTACCCACATTCAAAACAATATCTTAAGTACATCCCAGGATGATATTTCTCTTCCCACTGAGTGGCAGGTAACAACAAAAGTGGAGTTTTCCCATCCCTTTTACTGGGCAGGTTTTACCATGGTTGGCAACCCTTGGCATTAAGGTAATGCAAGAGACTCTCAATGGCAGGATGCGCTCCAACACCCAGCATTTCCGGAGCTGAGACTTTATCCAGTCTGTACATAGCCATAGCTAGCTTTTAAGTATTCTTTATCCAGTCTCAAGTTACAAAAGATACATTGAGAAATAAGTAAGGGCAGTGTGCCGTTGCTGATTGAGAGGATGCATCGAGCGGTCAGCTTGGCCAGTAGCTTTTAGATGACATCATCCTGAGAATTAGCCACGCTGGCAGTCTACTGCTCCAAATGGGCTGATTGCCAACCCCTATAAGCGATGTCTTGTCAGTCATGACCCTATCCAGACTCTTTCCCATGCAACGACTGATGGCCACCCTAACACCCAACCACCTCATATCGTCTGCCATCCTGGTGAGCGTTCTAAGCCTTGGAGTGTTTACCCCTAGCTATGCCAGCGATCGCATTCGCTGGACTCCAGATGCTGAGCGTGGCAACGTGGGCACCACACTATCAGGGGGACGGCGGGGACAAACAGACGCTAGCTGTAACCCATCTGGCAGTAGCTTATCGCTCGTAGTGCCAGGGGACCGCTCCAGACTCCTAACCACACTTACAAATCCAACGTTGACATGGCACGTCACCACCACTGTTCCTGTCTCGATGACCTTTCATCTCTCGGACCCTGCTTTAGCAACCCCGATCTATAGCCAAACCATTGCAATTGACCATACCTCTACGGTCAGTGTGACCTTGCCGCAGGAGAAACGCCTGACCCCAGATACAAAATATCGCTGGACAGTGCTGGCATCATGTCCAGGGGCAACCCAACCTGAAATTTCTGCTCGTAGCTTTGTTGAACTGGTGGATGGGGAATCCTTGAATGTGGATAATCTATCTAGCCTGGAACAGGCAAGTACCTATGCCGATCAAGGGATTTGGTACGACGCTATTGCGGCACTGTTGATGGCTAGACATCAGGGGGTAACCGATGTTGAAACGATGGTGCAACGTCTTTTGGAACAAAGTCAAAGTCAAGCAGAGGTAACCCTATCAACGGTGGTTCATTTCTAAACCAGTTGGTATGGCAGATGTTCTGATGCATGAGGGTATTCGTGTATCAGGGTAGCCGTTGTCTCTCTAAAATTGCAGAGATATTGGTTGCCTTAACTAATCTGACCGATACAAGATAACCACCGTGGCGCTGAAGCAACGCGATAAAATCGTTCACGGATGGTAGCCGTTGGTGAGAAAAGACAATATTGGCAGCGCCTGGAAAGATTTCTATAGAGGGATCTGGTGTTATCTCAGGAATAATAACGGTGTTGTCATGCTTGCTAGCGTTATAGCAGCCAGCACCGTCTTAGGCCTACGGTATTTAGGCAGCTTACAAATACTTGAGCTGAAGACATTTGACAGGATGATCACCCTACGGACCTCTGAACCTAGGGATGCAAGGCTGGTGATTGTTGGTATTACGGATGCTGATCTAGATACCTACTTAGGAACAGCGTCCGTCAGTGATCAGGTCATCGCAGACCTAATCCGCAAAGTTAGGTCTCACCAACCTCGGGTCATTGGTTTAGATTTTTATCGCAATTTACCCAACAGACCAGGGACTCAAGAGCTAGCGCAGGTCTTTAGGACCACACCTAATCTCATCGGCATTGAGAAAGTCATTGGTAATGATGAAAGACACCCCATACCTGGCAACGCTATTTTGAGAGCGGCTGATCAAGTTGCAGCCAGCGATATTGTGGTCGATATGGACGGTCTTGTCAGACGGGGGCTATTGTTTCCTGCTGCAGATAGTGCCCGTATATTGGAAGGGTTTGGCTTACGCATAGCCCTCGAGTATTTAGCGGGTGAACCTGCTGCAATTACTCCTGAAATTGACGCCCCAGCACTCACCTTAAATCAGACTCCATTTCCTCCCATAGAACATCGGACCGGAGGATACGTTGATATGGATGCGCGAGGCTATCAGATCTTACTTAACTTTCGACAACAGGAACACGCTTTTGAGGTTGTCTCACTTAAGCAGGTGTTACACGATCAGCTGCCATCGGATCTGATGCGCGATCGCATCGTCTTAATCGGCAGTATGGCCCTGAGCCGTTCCGATATTTTTTACACAGCTGGTCAGCGATCTGAGGGATCACCCCCGATTAAATTTGGTGTGGAGATCCATGGAGAAATCGCCAGTCAAATTATTAGCACCACCCTTGATGGTCGTCCCCTCATTTACACCTGGTCCCAGTGGCTCGAAAGTCTTTTCATCATCGGCATTAGCCTGGGTGGGGGATATTTAACCCAACAGGCCACCAAACTCTGGCAACGACTGACTTTTATACCGGTGGCTAGTTTACTCGTAATCGTTGGCAGCTATGGAGCACTCAATTTTTTAGGGCTATGGCTGCCGATGGTCCCGACTCTTTTGGGGCTATGGGTCGCTGCGGCCCTGACCGGAGCCCATCGCACCAGCCGTCTACAGGTGCTATCAGCCAAGGATAAATTAACTGGGTTAGCCAATCGCCGTACATTTGACGAGAATCTTCAACAGCTATGGTTTAAGGCATTGCGATCGCAACAGCCCCTGACCCTGATGGTGGGCGATGTGGATCACTTCAAAAAATATAACGACACCTATGGCCACCCCCAAGGAGATGACTGCCTTAAACGGGTGGCCCAAGCCATCCGTACGGCGGTCAGAGCCAGGGGCGCTTTGATTGCCCGTTACGGGGGAGAGGAGTTTGTCGTGCTGCTACCCAATGCATCAGCAGACCAGGGAGTTGCGATCGCACATGCCATTCTGGACAAACTCAATGCCTACCATCTGCCCCATTCAGCATCTGAGACCGCGGACCATGTCACCATGAGCTTAGGAATCACCAGCTTTATCCCCCAGCTAGAGATTCCTCCGAGCGCCCTAGTCGAAATGGCAGATTTGGGCCTATACACCGCGAAAAAATTGGGCCGAAACCGGGTACAGCTGCATCAGCCCGATACCCTCAATAGACTGATGTTGGATACCTAATACCAGGACTTAATCGGCTATCCTAACCGCCTCTACAAGACGTGAAAAGTAGAACTGTGTTGCCGTAAATTCCTTCCGCTTAATCTGCCAGCCATTCGCCTTCAACGCAGCACGAATATCGGCCTCACTGTGCAAATAAGCACGAGTTGCTTTGCTGGGGCCAGGAAAAAATTCACCAATGCGTTTGAGCACGGTATAAAAGGCATTTTTAGGCGCAAAACTCATGATCAACCGCTCTTCAGCCAGAGAACTCAGATGGGCAATCATATCGCCAGCTTTTTCTTGGGGATAGTGAATCAGCACATCTAAACAAACAACGGTGTGATAGCGACCGTCTAATGTCTCTAAATCTTGAGCGGTAAAGTTTGGCAATGCCTCAGACGACAATGTAGCTTGGGCCCGCACCTTGGCCTCTTCCACCATTTTTTCGGAAATGTCACTGGCCGACACCTGTGCGCCCATCGATGCCAGGGGAATGCTCAGACTGCCGACACCACATCCAGCATCACAAACGGTGAGTCCATCGGCACTGCCATCCTGCTTAAACCAATAGAGCACATGGTCAACGGTTTGCTGATGCCCCTCCCGAATATCTCGCTGGACCTTGTTTACCTGACCATCTCCATAGATGCGGCTCCAACGATCAAACCCTTGGGCGTTGAAGTAGTCACGAACAATGGTCTTATCGTCAGTTGCACTCGTCATAGGTTCAGGCAGAAACAGAAAGGGGTAATAAAATTTCTCTACCGTCAGATTCTATTACGTTTTGCTCCCCAGGAACTTAGGGAATATCCCAATGGCGCAAACGATCTCTGGCGTTATGAGCCGAGTCCGCCGGTCGACATTAGACCTCTAAGAGTCTCTGCCAACGCAAGCTCGTACCATCAGACTGCCAACGGATTAAATTAGCCGGCTGTCCGGGGGCCAACCCTGGCAACCCCAAGGCCTGACGGGGAACATCTGTAGCTAACTTAATCGCTTCGTCTACACCACAAAGGCCCCACTTGACCAAATTTTTAGCCCCCTCCAGCAAGGGATGGGTAGTGCCTGACAGGGTGCCATCCAACAGACGCGCCGTGCCATCGACCACCTCAATCTCACGACGGTCCCAGGGATAGGTGCCATCGGGTAGGCCCAGAGGTGCGAGGGCATCGCTAACTAGAAACAGACCGCTGCTGCCGTCCCCCTGGACCTGTCCGCGGTTAGCACGCAATAGCAGATCGAGCATGGTGGGGCACACATGCTGACCGTCCGCAATCAGCCCGACAAACACGTGGGGATGGGTCAGGGCCGCACCTAGCAACCCCGGCTGACGGTGATGCAACCCCGGCATCGCATTAAAGGCATGGGTCACCATGGACGCCCCTTGGGAAAATGCTTGCTGAGCCTGGGTAACCGTAGCGAGGGAATGGCCCAGACTGACAGTGATATTATGCGATCGCAACCACGGAATCACCACAGCAGCCGCTTCGATTTCTGGCGCCAGGGTCACAATTTTCACCACATCCACATATGGCTCCAACAGAGCCTGGACTCGATCAATCGATAGGGGTTGCAAATACTCTGGGGGATGCGCTCCTCCCTTCTCTGGGTTGAGAAATGGCCCCTCCAAATGAGCTCCCAGCACGGTGGCATGGTGAGGTTTGTCATTAAAGCCTTCGGCCTGATATGTCTGCATCACAGCCAGACTGCATTGAATCTTTTCAGGATCTGCCGTCACCAACGTCGGAGTAAACGCATCAATACCCTGACTCCACAGAAAGCTGGCTATTTTTTGCAGCTCTAAAGGATCGCTTAAATCAGGAAAGGCAAGACCTAAGGCCCCATTAATTTGCAAATCTACCCCACCGAGGGACACCCAATCTCCATTTAGATCATCTGCTTGCACCGCATTAGCAGACACCTTGGCCATCGGCATAATAGATCGCAGCTGATTGCGCACCACCTCCAGACAGTAAAGCCCTGGCATATGAGGTAATCGCACATTGAGCAAAATTGACATGGACCCGTTACGTTCAAATATTTGTACAAATCATCCCATAGGAACCCGGTAGGCTAACAGCATCACCCTGGCAGCGCTAGGGATGCCGTTTTACCGTTCACACCTATGACCTCTCCCCTTGTTGGCATCATCATGGGCAGCGATTCTGATCTGCCCACCATGGAAGCAGCCATTATCGTTTGCGAAGACTTTGGCATTCCCCACGAAGTTGCTATTATCTCCGCCCATCGCACCCCTAATCACATGGCAAATTATGCGCAAACCGCTGTTGAGCGCGGCCTCAAGGTCATCATTGCTGGCGCTGGGGGCGCGGCCCATCTACCGGGCATGGTGGCCGCCCTCACACCGCTACCGGTCATCGGTGTCCCCGTCAAAAGCCGTAGTCTACAGGGTATTGACTCTCTTTATTCCATCGTTCAAATGCCCGGTGGCATTCCCGTCGCCACCGTTGCCATCGGCAATGCTAAAAATGCGGGACTACTGGCAGCTCAGATATTAGCGATATCCGACCTCAAACTCCTAAAGCGGGTACAAGCCTATCGCCAGGAACTCGAAGAGAGCGTACTGCAAAAGCAAGAACGCCTAGATGCCCTGGGTCCCCATCCTTATCTAAAAACAATGTTTCCATCCCAAAGCGGTGAAACAGCTCACTAAACGCCCTGTTTTTCCTGGCTTGAGGATATTAAATTTTGCAAAAAAACAAAAATTATCAGGCTTCAAACACCTAATATCCCACTGACACGAATTAAGTGTGTTCTCTGATACAGAATGACTTGGCCGAAATTGGTGGAATCTATCTAATAGATATGCACAATGCATCCGCGCAATTAGGTCTATGGTCTTGACCGTGTGTGTAAGGCCTTCATTTGTTAGTCGATGGAAGTTCTTAATATCTCTTTAAGTAATCTTCCCATTTTCTAGCGTGGCCATATCAGCACCCAAGCCCTTTGCCGGTCATTGATTATCTTGAACTGTCAAGGTCCCCTCACCCAAAGGCTTCACTGTCTAGGACTGGTGTCTGCGAAAGTGAGTCTTAGTTGATTGGATTGTGTTGTAGGAACGTCTGTTGAGATGTCTAGTCTAAATTTCAGCCGCAAGGCGAAACGACGTAAGTCGTCTGTCTGGGATAGCTATGCGCCCCCATTTGATCAAATGGCCAAGCGCTTTTTTGGCAGAAACTTTTCTTGGGCTTGGTTAGCTTGTATTCCCCTGGCACTAATCATTGTTGCCACCTGGGATACAGCAGCCCATGCACAGGATGAAGCCCTCACTCCTGAGGATGTGCAATTTGTCTTAGATAACATCTGGGTGCTGGTTGCAGCAGTCCTGGTGATTTTCATGAATGCGGGTTTCGGCATGTTAGAAACCGGCTTCTGTCGCCAGAAGAACGCTGTTAACATCCTTTCTAAAAACTTAATTGTCTTTGCCCTAGCCACCCTGTCCTTCTGGGTACTTGGCTTTGGCCTCATGTTCAATGAAGCAACGCCGTTTATCGGTCTAGGCAACTTCTTCTTGTCTGGCTTCTCCACCGATGGACCTGAGTTTGGCAATTTAACCGCTCCTGTTTTCTTCTTATTCCAGGCAGCTTTTGCTGGTACAGCGGCGACTATCGTCTCTGGTGCCGTTGCAGAACGAATCAAGTTCACAGATTTTGTCATCTTTAGCATTTTGCTAACGGCAGTTTCTTACCCCATCACAGGTCACTGGGTTTGGACTGGTGCCGGTTGGTTAGGTGGCCTTGGTTTCTCTGACTTTGCTGGTTCTACCGTTGTCCACTCCGTTGGCGGTTGGGCGGCTCTATGTGGAGCAGCCATTTTAGGTCCTCGGATTGGCAAATATCAGGATGGTCAAATCAACGCGATTCCTGGCCACAACATGAGCATTGCCACCCTAGGCTGTCTCATTCTTTGGATTGGCTGGTTTGGTTTCAACCCAGGTTCCCAGCTAGCCGCAGATGGCGCTGTCCCTTATATTGCAGTTACCACTAACCTTGCTGCTGCTGCTGGTGGTGTTGCGGCAACCTTCACTGCTTGGATCATGAGCGGCAAGCCTGACTTGTCCATGATTATCAACGGTATCTTGGCTGGTCTAGTCGGTATCACTGCAGGTTGTGCTGGCGCTAGTTTCTTTGGCGCGGTCATCATCGGCTTGGTAGCCGGTGTATTGGTGGTCTTCTCCGTTGGATTCTTTGACAGCATCAAGATTGACGATCCGGTAGGTGCTATCTCTGTACACTTGGTGTGCGGCATGTGGGGCACGCTCGCAGTGGGTCTATTCGATACCTCTGCGGGTCTGTTCTACGGTGGCGGCATCGGCCAGCTAATCTCTCAGATTATTGGTATTGTTGCCATTGGTCTGTTTACCGTCATCTTTAGCTCCGTTGTCTGGACCATTCTGAAGTCTGCTTCTGGTCTTCGCGTCTCCGCCGAGGAAGAGCTCAAGGGCTTGGATATTGGTGAGCACGGTATGGAAGCTTACAGTGGTTTCCTTAAGGACACTAGCGATATGGGTGGGGTTGCTTAGGTCACTAAGTAGCTTGCAACCTTGAAAGCCTTAGGGCTTGATAAAGTGCCTTTGTACTAAAAGTGGGTGGTTTCCGCAGGGGAGTCACCCATTTTTAATGCGACGACATCTGATGCGAAGACCTCCCCACAGTCGTTGTCACTCAAAATTTTTAGGGATTACATGTGGTGTGACCTATATGCGCTAAGCCTGAAAACCAAGACTGTTACATAAGTTATGACTACCGAGGGTCATTTATCTATGGGTCCTCTTTTAGCCCAGGCCAGGAGCGGAGGTTCTACAAAGGCTCCTCCGCATCTGTACTTACTGATCCTTCCCCTAAGCTTAGTTACAATTCCCCTGCGGTCTGGATAGGCACTGATAAGGTTAGTCAGTTGATCAAGATGGTTCTAGCATCCATCACATCAGTAGGGTGAATGGGCAATCCCGCTTCAGTTCTAGACGAGTTGCTTGAGGTCTTACCGACGTTAAGACCTCAAATGTATTTCAAAACATCGCTGACGGCCCTCTCCCATGCGATGGAGGATCAGGTATTGGCAGGAAACGACTGCCCCCTGATGATTGCCAGTTTTCAGCAAGAGCGTTTTTATCGTCAAGAAGCGCATCGGTATCTGCGCTTGGCGGAGATTACGCCTCAGCTATATGTATTAGCGGCGGCGGATACTAAGTTCGCGGATGGGGCTGCTAGCCATGAAACCATTCCCTTTGATACTAAGGATGCCCTGGTAGATGAATGGCACCTGGTGGTTTTAGGTGAGCAATATACAGCCTGTTTAATCTGTCGCGAACATCGTCACGGTAGCCACAGCCCCAAACCTTCGGCAGGAGCACCCGCGCTAGATCAGAGCCGCCGCTTTGAGGGTATTTGGACGTTAGACCGTCATGTGTGCGAACAGGCTGCTCATATTTTGCTACAGCGTATTGCCCAGTATCGCCCAGACCTAGAGCATAAAGTCACCCAGGCTCAGACTGATTTTTTACCCGATGATGTGCGTCAAGGACTGTCGAGGGGCACGGAAATTGCAGAGTCCTATCCCTTTGCCCAACGGCTGGTGACCTATGTGCAAGCTAGCCAGTATAAGCTGCTCAAAGCTTATAAAGCGATGGCAGCCCAGGAAAATCGAGAACGGCTGATCAACTCGATTACGGCAGCGATTCGCCAGTCGTTAAACCCGACTGAGGTGTTTGCGATCGCAACCCACGAACTCGGCCAGGAAATTGCTACCTGTCGCTGCATTATTTATCGCAGCAGTCACGCCACTAGCGTTGAAATTCAGCATGAATTTCGCAAGCCTGGCGTGCCATCCCTAAAAGGAAAATCTTGGCCCCTGTTAGATAATCCCCTCTTCCAAACGGTTAACCGCCAGCAAGAATCCCTAACCTACCTCTGTGGGCAAGATATCCCCGCCTCAGCCAGCCCCAACATAGAATCGCCAGGCGACACGCTCGATAATGCCTCAATTATTCAAGCACTATTTGACGAATGGGATATTAGCAGCTGTTTACTGGTGCCCCTCATTTACCAAGAACGTCTGCTGGGCATGATCGAGCTGCACCAGTGCGCACCGACATCCCAATCCTGGAGTCCACACGATATTCGCCTGGTAGAGTCAGTGGCGGCCCAGCTCAGTGTGGCCGTCATTCAAGCCGAAGCCTATGCCAATTTAGAAACCCTAAATCAGCAGTTAGAAGCCCTAGAACAAACCCGCAGCAATCTGATTGCCATCACTGGCCACGAGCTACGAACTCCCCTATCCACCATTCGGATTTGTTTGGAAAGCATTTTTACAGAACCCGATATGCCAGCGGACATGCGGCAGGTGATGCTGCAAACCGCGATGGAAGATTCTGACCGTATGCAAAAATTGGTCCAGGACTTTCTCACCCTCTCCCGGTTAGAAAGTGGCCGCATTGAATGGAATTTAGAATCCCTATCCCTCAATGAATGTGTGGCTCTGGCCCTGAGCAGTCGACGATCTAACAACAACTGCTCCAACCTCACCGTCAGTATCCCAGAAGAATTACCGCTAATTCGAGGTGACGGTGAATGGATTGTTGAGGTGCTGACAAAACTCTTGGACAACGCCTGTAAATTTACAGAGCCAACCGGCACCATCTCTATCCAGGCAAGCGTTAAAGACAATTCCCAGATAGAAGTCTCGGTTAGCGATAGTGGACGAGGTATTGAACCGGAGCGGCTAGAAACGGTTTTTGAACGGTTCTATCAAGAAGAAGGCGCGCTTCGTCGTTCAGTAGGTGGTACCGGTTTAGGATTGGCCATTTGTCGTCAAATTGTTGAAGCCCAGGGCGGTAAAATTTGGGCCATGTCAGCGGGTAAAAAGCAAGGCACGCAGATCTACTTCACCCTGCCTATCGCCTTACAACAATCCCACCAAAGACCCCAAAAGCGCCCAGGGAAAAAATCAGTCCGTACCAAAAAGATCCTGAGTAATTAACACGAAACTAATTGGAGGTGGAGCTAGGTAACGGTTGACCAAACGTCAACGGCTCAGGTGGTTGAATTTGCACAATCGTCCGATTGCCAGCAGGCTGTTGGATAGTCTCCCACACTAGCTTCGAGGCTTCATCAGCCTGTTCAACGTCAGCCAGCGAAAGCTCGACCGGAGCGAGACCTTCTGTCAACGTTGCAGACGCAGGCAGATCCGGTATGGGCTCATCAGCCACAGACTCTTCTACTACGGGAGACACCTCTGCTGCAGGCACAGACACAGCAGCGACGACAGGAGCCTCTTCAATGACAAGGACGTCTTCAATCTCAGGAGTAATCTCAGGCTCAGGAACAGGCTCAAGGTCAGGGACAGCCTCAACAGCTACATCCACCACATCCACCGGCGCACTCTCTGGCAACTCGGTCACCTCAGAAATCTCAGGCTTGGGGTCACTGGCACCGCTAATGTCTGGCAAGCTAGGACGATTGCTTTCGGGGGCCGCAGCCACTGGCGTCACAGGAATGTTGATTTCAGACGTATCTAACTCAGATTGCTCAAGTTCTGGCACCGTCATCGGGGGTAGGTCTGGCACCGTTGCGATCGCAGCAGGGGATACAGCGTCCACCCCATCTACATCCACAGCACCCTCACCCACCAAACCCAAGTCCGTAGGTAGGTCCTCCAGCGGCGGCACACTCACCACCGCAGAAGACTCAGCATCGTAGGGGTCAATGGGTAACGCTGTCGTCGTTG
>ERZ1740065.89-NODE-89-length-38933-cov-5.486779_pt1 | contig 38933 bp, 37 predicted proteins | sample MGYA00581738_ERZ1740065 | MGnify/ENA primary metagenome ERZ1740065 (study PRJEB43018, sample SAMN04849749) | marine metagenome | isolation source: floating plastic debris | place: Pacific Ocean | collected 2008-09-01 | study: EMG produced TPA metagenomics assembly...
TCGAGACAAAGCCGCGTTCCACCACATCGCTAACCTGGTCGAAAATCTGCTGGTTGGAGGTGACAACTTCGCGTTGGAGCGCGATCTGACCTTCAAGGTTACTTGCCTGAGCCTCTGCCGCTGCGATCTGAGCCGTCAGCCGCGACCGTTCCGCCTCTGCGCGTCTACTTGCCATTGCGACTTGCGCTTGACTGAGCTCTTGGCGAGCCGCAATCGCTCCTAGGCTGCGACCTGCCACATCACCGCCTGCCGCTGCTTCACGATCCGAGTTGATGACCAGAAGGCGGTCACCTTTTGTGACCACGTCGCCATCGGAAACTGTGAGCTCAGAAACAAGCCCCTGTTGTGGTGCTACGATCTTTGCACTGGTTGCATCTGTGAGCAGCAGACCCGGTACAGTCTCAATGCGAGAATACGTGCCCCAGCTGACCCAAACAGCCGCTATCGCGATGATCACAAACAAAGCTGCTGCGAACAGCTTTGTCGAAAGGGGCTGCGAGAGCACCACTTCACCATGCAATTTATTCGACGTGCTCTCCAGCACTTCAGACCTAAACAACGACCCCATCGTTTATTCCGTCCAATTGATCCCGCACTAAGTATGTTGACGGGGTCGAGTTGGCTGATTGTATGAAACCGTCAAAGCGCTGATTTAAAGGCAAATCAGGGGCCTAGTTTTTCTGTAGGGGCTGCTGAAACCCCAGTAATTCTGGGATTCTCTGGGCCTCACTCCATAGTGTAAATCTCGCCCGTGCGGACGAATATGCGGTTTCTTTGTCTAAGTTAGTTATGTCGAAGGCGAGCTATTGCTGGTGCGACACAATTGTGAGGTGCCGTCGAAAAGGCACTCGCCCAATCTAGCGAATCAACTATGTCCGTTTGTGGGTCGCTAGCGGAATGTCGGCTTTCGGCTTGCGCTCACCCAATTACTCCGCCGCTTCCGCCAGCTCAGCGCGCTGTGGCCCGCGCACGAGGCCGCCGGGCGTTTCGCCGGTCCACACGCCGTTCTCGAAGGTGACCACGCCACTCTTGATCGTCGCGACATAGCCGTCGGCCTTTTGCAGCAGGCGCTTGCCGCCTGCGGGCAGGTCAAATTCGAGCCATGGGCGGCCCAGTTTCAGCGCGTCCATGTCAATCACGTTGAGGTCGGCGAGATAGCCGGGCGCGATCAGCCCGCGATCGTCGAGGCCATAGAGCAGCGCGGTGTCGCGGCACTGGCGCTTGATCGCGTTCTCCAGCGTGATCCTCTCGCCGCGAGAGCGGTTCTTGACCCAATGCTCCAGCATGAAAGTGGGCGAGGCCGCGTCGCAGATCGTGCCGCAATGCGCGCCGCCATCGCTGAGCGAGTTCACCGTGTCATCGGCGTGCTGGAGCGGATGGAGGAAATCGAGGTTCCCGTCGGCGTAGTTCAGGATCGGGAGGTAGATGAAGCCGGTCGCCTCGTCCGCGCACAGCATATCATAGGCGTATTCCTGCGGGTCGACGCCCGCCGCGCGGGCGCGCTCTTTGACGCTGGCGCTGGCATCCGGCTCATAGTCAAAGTCGGGATCCATCTCATACTGCAGCGCCCAGCCCTGGGTGATGACCATGACGACGCCAATGATATCCATGGGCGCATCGGAGTAATCGTTGGGCTCGGACAGAAGCTGTTTCTTAAAGGCGGGATCGAGCAGTTTCGCCTTTTGCTGGTCCCAAGGCAGATCCTTGATCGTGTTCCAGCTCGGGCGGAAGGCGAAGGGGTTCACGGTGCCCTGCCAGGCCATGATGATACCGTTTCCGCGCAGCGCGATCTGGGCGACGATGTTGGCGCCGTTGTCATTCTCGGCGCGCATCGTTTCGATCTGCTCTTTGAGCGGCATTTCCTTGGCAATGCTTTCCAGCGCGGCAAAGGTGACAGGGATGCCCGCCTCGCGGCTCAATGTGCCCATCCATTCAAATTCGTTCCAGTCCCGCTGGAGGTCGCTGGCCATTTCGAACACGGCGTGGCCGCCCGCTTGCTTGGCGCGGCCCATCGCTTTGCCGATGGCGACCAGCTCTTCGGGCGTTGCTGTGGTGCCGGGGACAAGCTCTCCATCGACCGATTTGTGCAGCACGGTGCGCGAGGTGGAGAAACCCAGAGCGCCCGCGCGCACACCTTCTTCGACAATCGCGCTCATCGCCGCGATGTCTTCTTCTGTGGGCACAGCGCCGGGTTGCTCGCGATCACCCAGCACATAGGCGCGCACCGCGCCGTGGGGGACATGCGTGCCGACATCGACCGTGCGCGGCAGCTTCTCCAATGCGTCGAGATACTCGGGGAAGGTCTCCCAGTCCCAGGTGATCCCTTCGGCCAAAGCCGTGCCGGGGATGTCCTCAACGCCCTCCATCAGGCTGATGAGCCATTCGTGGCGATCGGGCTTGGCGGGCGCAAAGCCGACGCCGCAATTGCCCATGACGACCGTGGTGACGCCGTGCCAGCTGGATGGCGCCATCTCCTGATCCCAGGTTGCTTGGCCATCATAATGGGTGTGAATGTCGACAAAACCGGGCGCGACGACCTTGCCGCCCGCGTCAATCTCGCGCGAGGCATCGCCGCCAATGTCACCGATCCCTGCGATCATTCCGTCCTTTACCGCGACATCGCCGGTAAAGGCGGGTGCGCCGCTGCCATCGACGATCGTTCCGCCCCGGATGATGAGGTCATACTCCGCCATTTTGTCTCTCCCACAATTCGTTACATTAATCCGTACCACAGCCCGGCGCGCGCTGCTACGCCCTGGCCATGGTTATGCAAGCGAGCGGGGGCCCGAGCTGGAGCCCCGACCCCGAAAGCGGGATCACGATTGACTTTGTCGAAGCGGGCGAATTGACTTTCGAGGTGGCGCAGGCGGGGGAAGGCGATCATCTGGCGATCCTGCTCCACGGCTTTCCCGAGCTTCATTATTCCTGGCAAGGCCAAATGCCCTTATTGGCCGAAATGGGCTACCGCGTCTGGGCACCCAACCTTCGCGGTTATGGTGGAACCTCTCGGCCTGAGAGGGTCGTGAACTACTCTTTTGACAAGCTTCTGGCAGATATTGGCGCGCTGATTGATGCGAGTGGCGCCAAGAAGGTCACGTTGATTTGCCACGATTGGGGCGGTCTTATCGGCTGGCGGTTTGCGATCCTCAAGACCCGGCCGTTGGAGCGGTTTGTGGCGATGAACATCCCGCACCCGCTGGCGCTGCGACGGCAAAGCCGCAATCTCAAGCAATTGAGGAAAAGCTGGTACATCTTCTTCTTCCAGATCCCCTGGCTGCCCGAGACGCTGTTCGGAACGAACGGCGCAAAGCGGATCGGCGACATCTTTCTCAACACCTCTTGCAACCCGGAACAGTTCGGGCGCGATGTGCGGGAGGTCTATCGCCAGGCGGCGGCAAGGCCCGGCGCGCTGAAAGCGATGATCCATTATTACCGGGCGCTGTTTCGTGGCCGGCAGGTCTTCAATGTCGGCGATGGGCGCGTCGAGGTGCCAACGCTGATGATCTTTGGCGAACAGGACGTTGCAATCGAAACGAGTGCCATTGAAGGGACCGAGAAGTGGGTGCCCCATTACACCGTGAAGCGGCTGCCCGATGCCTCGCATTGGGTTCAGCAGGACGCGCCGGACGAAGTCAACGCGATCCTGAAAGATTGGCTGCCTAAGGCGTGATTAGTTCTTGGTACCAAAGGGGTTTCGCCATGGTTTTCACATCACGATTTGGCAGTGTCCTTGCTTTCGCCGCAATCGCGCTCGCCGTACCCGGCGCCGCGCAGACGGATCGCGGCGGTTACGCGATCGATCCGGCGGGTGACCTGTCGGCCATGCTCGATTGCCTCGAGGCTGAGGGCAAGACGCTGATCAGCGCGCATCGCGGCGGGCCTTCGGCGGGCCTGCCGGAAAACGGGATCGAGACGATGGACGCGATCCTTGCAGGCGTGCCCGCGATCATGGAGGTCGATGTCGCGCAAAGCACCGACGGCGTTCTTTACCTCATGCACGACCGCACGATTGATCGCACCACGACGGGCAGCGGCAAGACGAGCGAGCTGGCGTGGGACGCGATCAAGGGCTTGAACCTCGTCGACGAGGCCGGGTGGATGACACCGTACACCGTGCCCACGCTCGAAGCTGCGCTCGATTGGGCCAAGGGCAAGACCGTCCTCCAGATCGATTTCAAACGCACCGCCAGCTTTGAAGACACCATTGCACTGATCCGCGCCAAGCAGATGGCCGATAGCGTGATCCTCATCGCCTATTCGCAAGCGCAGGCGGCCAAGCTCCACAAGCTCGCGCCCGAAATGCTGGTTTCCTATTCGATTTCAAAGCCCGGCGATCTCGATGCGATCGTCGCTGCCGGAGTGCCCGCGGAACGGATCGTTGCCTTCACCGGCACACGCACCGCGCGGCCTGACCTCTACGCAGCGCTCGATGAGGCTGATGTCGAGGTGATCTTTGGCACTCTGGGCCGCCCAGATCGCTCGATTGACGGGGTGATTGCGCGCTTTGGCACGTCCGAGCGTTACGCTGAACTGGGCGAGGGCGGGGTCGACATCCTCGCTACCGATCGCGGGCGCGAGGCGGCGGCGGCGCTCGCTCAGGCGGGGCGGTTGCCCGAAGCGGGAGCGTGCGGGGTCAGCCTGGGGCAATAATCGGCGTGCTAACGCGCTGTGAACCCTTACCCAATCGCAGCTCTGGAGGCACAAATGAAGACCGCGGCAACCCTTTCGGCAATCACTTTGGGCGCGATTGGGGTCACGGCTGTCTCTTCATCCGCGGTGCAGGCGCATTACGCTCGCGGGATCGAGCGGTGCTATGGCGTTGTCGCCAAGGGAATGAATGACTGCGCGACCGACAAGCACGCCTGCGCCGGCGTCGCACGCGTAGACCGCGACCCAAGTGACTGGATCTATGTGGCTCGGGATAGCTGCAAGCAGATCGCCGGTGGTCGCACGGATGCCCCCTTTGTCTGCTTGCCGGATGAGTGCGCTTAATGGCGCCCGACCCATGAGCAAGCGGGGCTTAAGCCGCTTCGGCCTCGACCTCCGGTGCGTCAAGAAAGTCGCGGATCGCGGTGACGCTTTCCTCACGGTGGCTGAGGAGGAACAGATGCCCGCCGCCTTCCATCACCCTAAGCTCGCTATTCGGGATCAGCGCGTCGAGAAACTTGCCGTTGATAAGCGGCACGATCGCATCGTCATCGCCCATCATGATCAGCGTCTTCTTCTTCAAGAGGAACGGCAAAGCGGGCGCGCTGGTCCAGCCCAGCATGCAGAGCAGCTGATACATATATCCGCGCGCAGAGGGTGGCTTCAGCCGCGCCATATGGCCCTTCTTTACTGCCATCTTGCCCAGACCTTCACCATAAAGGGTCTCAAAATTCTTCAGCATGTAATCAGTGTCGATATAGCGGCGCGGATTGGCCATTTTGGACAGCGCCTTTGGGCTGCCTGGCATCATGAGCATTCCTGCGCTGGTGGCGATCAGCACGACGCGACGCGTTCGGTTCGGGTGCTGCATGGCAAAGTGCTGCGCGATGCCGCCGCCCCAGCTGATGCCCATCACATCGACCGTGTCCACGCCGAGGGTTTGGAGCAATTCGGAGGCCGCCCAGCAGATCGTGAAGGGGTTGTAAGGCACCACCGGATCGGGCGATTCGCCGACACCAGGCATATCGAACATGATAAATGCGCGCTCGCTCATTTCCTCGCAAAACGGAGCAAGCGCTTCGATATTGGCGCCGATCCCGTTGAAGAACAGAACCGGGGGCTCCTTCTGCGCTGAATCGAGCCTCCACGTCGCAACCCGTAGCGTCCGACCGCCCACCTTTTGCATCGTAACGACGGCTTCATCCATACTATCAGCCAAGTCCAACCCGTCCTTTATCCGTTGTCATCGCTTTTGCGAGAAATGGCACAGGAGAGCTCGTCGATCCCTCGCGAGCGCTGCCTGTGCCATACCCCGGATCCCAACGGGGCGGGGCGGGCTGTATCAGACTTCTTCGACGACGTAGAGTCCGGGAGCGCCCTCAAGCGGGGCATAGTCCTTGCTGCCAAGCTCGCTCGGCGCGGCGATCTTTTTACCAGCGCGCTTTTGCACCCATTCCGCCCAAAGCGGCCACCAGCTGCCTTTGACCTCTTCGGTGCCTTGCAGCCATTCATCAGCGGTCGCGGGCAGCTTGCCCTTCTTCTTCTGGACGAAATACTTGGCCTTGGGATTGGTCGGCGGGTTGAGGATCGCCTGCATATGCCCGCTCTGCGAGAGGACATAGGTGACATCCTTGGAGCCAAACAGCTGGGTCGAGCGATAGGTCGCCTTCCACGGCGTGATGTGATCGGTCACTCCGCCCAGGATGAAAAGGTCAGAGGTAACCTTGGTGAGGTCAACCATGTGGCCCGCCATTTCGGTTTCCCCCGGGGTGGAGAAAGCGAGCGTCTCATACAGCGTCAGGAAGTCGCCCATCAGGGTTGAGGAGAGGTTGGTCGCATCCGAATTCCAGAACAGGACATCAAAGGCCGGCGGGTCCATACCCAGCAGGTAATTGTTGATGACATAGTTCCAGATGAGATCATTGGGCCGCAGCCAGGCAAAGCCGCGCGCAAGGTCATCGGCCTTGATAATCCCCTGCTTCGCCGCGCGCTGGCGCGCCAATTGCAGGCCATTCTCGCTCACCAGCGAGCCCGCTTCGATGTCGGTCGGTTTGGGGTGGAGCACGCACACCATCAGCGTGAGCGAGCCCAGCACGTCGTTCTTGGTCGCCGCCAGTTTCGAGGCCAGCACGGACGCGGTCTGCCCTCCAGAGCAACCGGCTGAAACGTTGACTTTCTTGGACCCAGTGATGTTCGAGACCACTGTGAGCGCCTCTTCGCACGAGGCTATGTAGTCATCCATGCCCCACACGCCCTGTTCTTTGGACGGGTTACGCCAGGAGATAACAAAGGTTTGCAGGCCGTTATCGACCTGCCACTTGATGATCGACTTCTCTGGTGAGAGGTCGTTGATGTACATCTTGTTGATCTGCGGCGGGATTGTAAGCTGGGGAATCTCGTAGACGTCATCCGTGGTGGCTGCGTATTGGATCAGCTCGTACATCTCGGTGCGGTGGACGACGCTGCCTTTGGAGGTCGCGACATTCTCACCCAATTTGAACGGGCGCTTGTCGACCTGACTGACCATGCCCTTGTTCTTGGTGAGATCGGTGTAGGCGTTTTGCAGACCCTTGATCAGGCTCAGGCCGCCGGAATTGATGATCTGCTTTTGCGCCATTGGGTTGCCCACCAGCGTGTTGGTTGGGGCCAAGCCGTCGAGGATGATGTTGGCGATAAAATTGGCGCGGTTGCGCTCCAATTCATCAAGCTCGAGGTCCTCCAGCCAATTGCGCATGCCCTTTTGCACGGCGAGGTAATATTGCGCGCCGGCGCGGAAGAAGGGGTTGTACTGCCAGGCCGGGTCCATGAAACGCTTATCTTTGGGGTGCGGCTTTAAGTCGCTCTTGCCGGTCATGATCTTGACCATGTCCTCGGTCATCGAACGGGCGTGTTTGAACACGCGGTTCGGATCCGATGCGGTCTCGCGCAAAAGCAGCGCAACCGCTGAAACAAAGTCTTCGCGCGCAACACCGATCAGCGGTCCTAGAGCGTTTGTCGACTGGGCTGCCTCGTTTTCCAGTTGTACCGTTCCGTCTGCCATCGATGTCCCTTTCTAAAGCACCTCTCGTCCGGCGCCTCTTTTGGACGCCGTCCTTGTCATCCCTGCGATGCTTTGCCGGTTTGGCGCTTTGCGGCTCCGTTGCCTTTGTTTGGCCTTCGGCTCAAATCATCGCGTGGCCATGACATGCATCGCATCGATGCAACGTGCAAGCGGTGACCCGGTTTCCCATTTGTTTGGTCAGCGCCTGCGTGGAATGTCCGTAAGGGGGCGTCTCCTAACGCTTAACCGTTTCTCAAAGCGTTTCGGGCCAAGCCCAAATTATGTCCGACCGCGCAATTCGCCTGCGAGCCAACCAATCCGGTGCAGCGCCCTCGACGGCGCGAACGCCGGGTGACGAAGCGCGCGAGGGCGAAGCGGATGACGCGACGGCCGAAGACGGCTTCCGCGCGCCCCCCGACCATCGTGATGCGATGCCGCGCAAAAACACCCGTCCGGTCAAACCGCGCACAACCCCCAGCGCGGAAGGCAACAGCCGCGCGAGCCGAGATCGGCGTTCTACAGATCGCGAGCGGCGTCAGAGCGCTGCGGCCAGCAAAGGCAAAGCCGAAGCGCCGGTGGCTGAGCACAATTTCTACCTCCCAGCGAGCCAGAAGGGGATGGCCCTGTTCTTGCTGCTGGCGTTTACGATCGCGGCAGGTGTCGCTAAGGCTGTGCCGAACCCGGTTGCTCTTTTGGCGGCGGGAAGCTCGGTTGCGATCCTGTTCACGGGGTCTATCCTCGCCAAATGCGAGCGTCGGGCCGGCATGCCCACCTCAGCCAGGCAATTGCTTATGGCGACCGGGATCATGGCGCCGATGGCTCTGGCCGGCTTCGTTTTTGCGGCCTGGGTGGAAGTGGGGCTGCCATGGCAATGGGCGGTTGCCAGTCTGGTGTGTATAAACGCGGCCGCGGCGGCGATTTACGGCACGCGGATTATTTCGCTGTTCGCCACCAAGATCTCCATTTGGACCTCTTTCGCCTTGCTTCATCCGTCGGCGTTGACCGTCACGGCGGTCATCGGTGCCGCGCTTGCGCTGATGCTGATCGCGCGGTTTGAGTGGAAGTCGGCCGAGAAACGCCGTCTCGCCTCTGAAGCGCGCGAGAGAGTGGCCGCGCGTGCGGAAGACATTCTGCGTAGCTTTGAAGAGACCGGGCAGGGCTGGTTTTGGGAAACCGACCGGCGCGGCCAGATCAGCTATAGCTCCCCGTCTGCAGCGGCGGTTCTGGGTAAGACGGTTCAGGAAATGCGCGGGCAGCCTCTCACGACCATTGTCGACGCTCATGCCGGCGAAGCCGATGCTGAGCGCACCCTTGGCTTCCACCTGACAGCCCGTTCGGCGTTTCGCGATATCGAGATCCGCGCGGCCAATCCCTATGATGAGGAACGCTTTTGGTCGCTTACGGGGCGCCCGGTTTATGATGGCTTCAAGAACTTTTGCGGCTTTCGCGGACACGGGGCGGATTTGACCGAGAAGCGTCGCAGCGAACAGCAGGTCACGCGCCTGGCGCACTACGACTCGCTGACAGGGCTCGCCAACCGCGTGCAAATGAGCGAAGCGCTTGAGCAAATCCTCGCGGCTCCGCGCGAACGCGATCGCGCGTGCACGGTGCTTATGCTCGATCTCGATCGGTTCAAGCATGTCAACGATACTCTGGGTCACCCAGCGGGAGATGCGCTGCTCAAACAGGTCGCGCAGCGGCTGGAGCGGGTCCTCGACGGGGTCGGACGCTGCGGGCGTCTTGGCGGCGATGAGTTTCAGGTGATCATTCCGGGATACGGTGATCGCGAAGCGCTGGCTTACATTTCCAAGGAAATCATCAACTCGCTCTCACAGCCCTACAGCGTTGATGGCCACAGCGTGGTAATCGGAGCCTCAGTCGGTGTGGCGCTGGCGCCTGATGATGGAACCACCAGCGAAGACCTGATCCGCAACGTCGATCTGGCGCTCTATGTGGTGTTGGATTATGTTAGGGGGTTCAACGTGTTCTACTCCAAGGATCTGCATTCAGCGGCCGAAGAGCGCGCGGAATTGGAGCTTGAACTGCGCGAGGCAATTCATTCGGGCGGCCTTTCGCTCAATTACCAGCCTGTGGTCTACGCAGCGAATGAGAAAATCGTTGGATTTGAAGCGCTTATGCGTTGGAATCATCCAAAGCGTGGCCTGATCTCCACAGAGAAATTCTTCGCTATTGCGGAGGATGCCGGCCTGATCGATCAGAGGGGGCTGTGGGCGCTGCGCCTGGCCTGCGCCGACCTGGCGACCTGGCCGGAATCGATCCGTTGCGCGGTCAACGTCTCGCCGCTTCAGTTTTCGAATCCAGAACTCCCGACCATTGTGGCCAACGCGTTGGCCCATAGTGGGGTTACGCCCGCGCGGCTGGAGCTTGAGATTACAGAAAGCGTGTTTCTCAACGACAGTTCGGGGACCGACGCCATGTTTGGCGCGCTCAAACGCGTCGGCGTAAGGCTGGCGCTGGACGATTTCGGAACGGGCTATTCCTCGCTCGGCTATCTCAAGAAGGCGCCGTTCGACAAGATCAAGATCGACCAGAGCTTCGTGCGCGGCGCGACTGAGGATGGCAGTCGCAATGGCGCCATCATCGCCTCTATCACTTCGCTCGCTGAAGCGCTCGACATGGATACGACGGCGGAAGGTGTCGAGACGCTGGATGAACTGGAACTGGTGCGTTTGCTTGGGTGCAGCCACGTCCAAGGCTTCATCTACCACAAGGCGCTCGATGTCGATGGGGCCTCCCGGCTTGTCGAAGGCGATCTGGCGGTTGAACCCGATGGCCCGCGAGCCGCTCGCAGCCCGCGTCAGGTTTTGCTGCGCCGGGTGAGCATCGCGCACCGTGAGAAACGCTTCACCGCGAACATCCGCAACATCTCCGAAGGCGGTGCGATGATCGAAGGCTTGTGGAATGTCGCGGTTGGCGAGGTCATCCACATTGAGTTCGGTAAGCAAAAGTTCGTGGGCGCCAAGGTCCGCTGGTCGACCGAAAACCGGGTTGGGGTCGAGTTCGACGAACCGCTGCGCCGTCGGGCCGATGGCACTTTCTCAGTCTTGCGTGGGCGCCCCGAAGAAATGGCGTTCTCCAACACCTGACGCGCGCTGGTCTGCGTACCTTAGGCTGGGAGTTTCGCAAGACCAGCGCGGTTACGCCTCCTTCGCTGCTGCGTTATCCTAAAAATAACCACTCAGCTTTACACACGGGTAAGCGCCAAATTGTGGTGGCTTACGTAAGCGAGAAGGAACTGACGAAGTGCCCTTGAAAGGCCTTTTGTCATCAGGGGGCGGCAAATCCGCGAAGTGGCGACGTGCGATCGCTCGCCAAGCGCTGTCTGACGCGGAAAAGGTCGCCATGCTCGACCAGCTGGAGGTTTCGGGTCTGGGCTGGTTTTGGGCGAGCGATGAAGAGGGGCGGCTGACCTATCTTAGCCCGGCTCTTGCGGAGCGTCTGGATATACCGCTCGAAAACCTGATCGGTGAACCGCTCGCCTCGCTGTTTGAGCCGGCTGCGAACGAACGCAACCCCAAACCGCTTTCGCTCCTGCTTAACACCCACAAGGCGTTTTCCAGCATGGCGGTGCATGCCGTGGCTCGCCCCGACGGCGCGGTGCTTCGTCTGGCTGGCCAGCCGATCGTGACGGGCAAGACGTTTGCAGGGTTTCAAGGCACCGGCACCGACATTACTGAAGATTATCACCGCGAGCAGGAAACCGAGCGGCTTGCGCGATTTGATTCGCTTACGGGCCTCTCCAACCGCCATCGGATGGCGCATGTCATCGAGGCGACACTCACCGCCTTTCAGGCCGCCAGGCGCAATTGCGCGGTCATTATGCTCGACCTTGATCGCTTCAAGCAGGTCAACGACACGCTGGGCCACGCCGCGGGCGATGAACTGCTCAAGCAAGTGAGCGCACGGCTGCAGCGCGCGGTGGAGCGTGATTGCACCATCGGGCGGCTGGGTGGCGATGAGTTTCAGATCATGATCCCGGACATCGATGATCGCGGCGAGTTGGGAGAGATCGCGGCGAAGATCATCACGATGCTCAAACAACCCTATTCGCTCGAAGAGGGTCGCTGTGTGATCGGTGGATCAATCGGCATCGCGATTGCCCCGCACGATGGCGTGACGCGCGCCCAGATTGTGCGCTCAGCGGATCTTGCGCTTTACGCCGCGAAGAACAGCGGGCGCGGGCAATACAGGTTCTACACCGCTGACCTTGAAAATGAGGCGATATTCCGGCGCCGCCTGAGCGAAAATCTGGGCGAAGCGGTGCGCGAGAAGCAATTGCTGTTGCGCTTTGAACCCATTGTTGAAGCGAAGAGCAAGGCCGTTCGCGCGCTTGAGACGCATATCTGCTGGGACCATCCAGATCGCGGCTACATTGATGAGGAAGAGTTCGCCTCGATCCTGGACGGGTCAGACCAGGTCATTGAAGTCAGCCAATGGATGATAGAAGAAGCGTGCCGCCACGCTGCGGATTGGCCGGAATGTGTGCGGATCGCGGTCAACGTTCCGCTGAACCTGTTCAAGTATGACGGGCTTGTCGCGCACATCTCGAGCGTCCTTCAAAGCACAGGGCTGGTTCCAAGCCGGTTGGAGCTTGAAATCAGCGAGGACCTGTTCATCGGCGATGCGGAAGCGGCGGATCGGACGTTGGGTGCGCTTTTCAAAATGGGTGTTCGCCTTACGCTGGACGACTTTGGCAGCGGCTATTCCTCGCTCGCCTATCTTCGCCGGGCGCCGTTTGACACGATCAAGATCGACCAGAAGCTTATCTCCGAAGCTGTGCGGGTCGAAGCGCGTGAGCTCGGCCTGATCAAAGCCATTGTCGCGCTTGCTGACGCGCTTGAGATGGACACGATCGCGACTGGGATTGACACGCCCGAGCTTATGAAAGCGATTGGCGAATGCGGAGTAAGCTGCGTACAAGGGGCGATCTACGCCGAGCCCGTCGATATCGATACGGTTCAGACCGAGCTTATCGGTGGGTCCTGGATCATCCCGCCCAACGAAAATCGCAGCAAGCGCGCACGCCGTCGTACGGTCTTCCGCAAGATTCAGGTGATTCACGATGATCACTCGTACGAAGTCACTTTGCGCAATCTCTCCAAGACCGGCGCGTTGATCGAAGGGCTTGCCGATGTCCCCAAAGCCACACAATTCGTGGTCGACTTTGGCGGCGGGCAATTGGCGGTGGCGACCGTGATCCGTTCAAACGGCGACATTCAGGGCCTCGAGTTCGAGCAACCATTGGTCGACGATGGATCAGGCGGTCTGTGCACTCGCAACCGGGTTAGCCCCTATGCTCTTGCAGCTGCCGGCGCGCCGCTCAAAGCGCTCTCAGCTGGCAACTACAAGACGATGCGGGGCGGGACTTTAGGCGATGCGAGCGTCCCGCAATTCGGCTATTCTGGCGAGACCGTCTGAAACGCGCAGTCTTGCCCGCCTTTAAGCCACCCCTTGCGTCGGTCGGGGCCTATCCAAATCTGTGAACCCTTGCGCTTTTCGCGAATGACACAGGCGGTGGCGCGCGCTAAATCGCTCATAAATGACTGACCTTTCCAAAATTCGCAATTTCTCGATCATCGCGCATATCGACCATGGCAAGTCCACGCTGGCGGACCGGCTGATCCAGTTCACCGGCGGCCTCACCGAGCGCGAGATGACCGAGCAAGTCCTTGATAACATGGATATTGAGCAAGAGCGCGGCATCACGATCAAGGCCCAGACCGTCCGCCTCAATTACACCGCGAAGGACGGCGAGACCTACCAGCTCAACCTGATGGACACGCCTGGTCACGTCGACTTCGCCTATGAGGTTTCGCGCAGCCTCGCCGCGTGCGAAGGCGCGCTGCTGGTCGTCGACGCAGCCCAAGGCGTCGAAGCGCAAACCCTCGCCAACGTCTACCAGTCGATCGAGCACGACCACGAAATCGTCCCCGTCATCAACAAGGTCGACCTGCCCGCCGCCGAGCCCGAGCGTGTGCAGGAGGAAATCGAAGAGGTCATCGGCCTCGACGCCTCCGAAGCCGTCATGACGTCAGCCAAGACCGGCATCGGCATCGAAGACGTGCTCGAAGCGGTCGTCGCCAAAATCCCGGCCCCCGAGGGCGCGCGCGACGTCCCGCTCAAAGCCTCCCTCGTCGACAGCTGGTACGACCCCTATCTCGGCGTAGTCATCCTCGTGCGCGTCATTGAGGGAGCGCTCACAAAAGGCCAGAACATCACGTTCATGCAGGGCGGCACCCAGCATCTGGTCGACCGTGTCGGCTGCTTCACCCCCAAACGCACCGACCTTACCGAACTCGGCCCCGGCGAAATCGGCTTTATCACCGCTCAGATCAAAGAGGTTGAGCAAGCCCGCGTCGGCGACACGATCACCACGGTGAAAGGCGGGGCGAGCGAACCGCTGCCCGGCTATAAGGACGTGCAACCGGTGGTGTTCTGCGGGCTCTTCCCGGTCGATGCAGCGGACTTTGAAAAGCTGCGCGAGAGCATCGCCAAGCTGCGCCTCAACGATGCGAGCTTTTCGTTCGAGATGGAAAGCTCCGCCGCGCTGGGCTTTGGCTTTCGTTGCGGGTTCCTGGGCCTCTTGCACCTCGAGATCATTCAGGAGCGGCTCTCCCGCGAATACGATCTCGACCTCATCACCACCGCGCCCAGCGTCGTCTACCGCTTGCAGCTGAGCAAGTCGAAGACCGAGGACGCCAAGCAGATCATGCTCCACAACCCCGCCGACTGGCCCGATGTGAACCGCATCGATGTGATCGAGGAGCCGTGGATCAAGGCGGTGATCTACACGCCGGACGACTATCTCGGATCGATCCTCAAACTGTGTCAGGACCGCCGCGGCATCCAGACCGATCTCACCTATGTCGGCGGGCGCGCGCAGGTGACCTACGAATTGCCGCTCAACGAGGTCGTGTTCGATTTTTACGACCGCCTCAAATCGATCTCACGCGGCTACGCCAGCTTCGATTACGAGCAGATCGGCCTGCGCCAAGGCGATCTGGTGAAGATGAACATCCTGGTGAACGCCGAACCCGTCGACGCGCTGTCGCTGATCGTGCACGCGGGCGTCGCCGAAGAGCGCGGCCGCGGCATGTGCGAGCGCCTCAAAGACCTGATCCCGCGCCACCTCTTCAAAATCCCGGTGCAAGCCGCGATCGGCGGCAAAATCATCGCCCGCGAAACCATCGCCGCGATGCGCAAGGACGTGACGGCGAAGTGCTATGGCGGCGACATCAGCCGCAAGAAAAAGCTGCTGGAAAAGCAGAAGAAGGGCAAAGCGAAGATGCGCGAATATGGGAATGTAAGCATCCCGCAGGAGGCTTTCATTGCGGCGCTGCGGATGGGGGAGGAGTAGGCGCTAGTCTCGATACCCTCGGATCGCCGCAGCATCGAGTTCTGACGCGGGCACAAGTCGATAATGGCGTTCTTCAACGACTTGCACTGAGTCATCCTGAATCGTCAGCTCGAATAGAGCCACAACACCATCGTCCATGAACTGTGCAGATATCGCCCGACACTTCAAACCAGGAAATTTGGCCTCAACAAATGCAATATCCTGGCTCGTTTGGACGACCCCAATCTGATCATTCCCACCTTTTGCTTGGACCGGTACAACGTAGTGACAGCCGTGCTTGTCGATACCAATGTAAAGCTCATCAATCTCAATTTGGCCGAGATCTTTGACAATCGTACGAAGATGGTTCTGGAGGCTAAATGTCGTCAATCCGAGAAAGGTATCGATTAGTCGATTGTAACGAACAATGGCCAGGAGTGCTTGTTCGTCATCCAGCGCGTAAGCACGTATGACCTCTGGAGTGGCATCGGGAATTGAGATCTTGACCAGCTCGGGCCGAGGAACGATGCGGGTCTTCTTTACTAGTCGGAAACGATAGCGAGAACGGCCAGCCCCTTCGATGATCCACTCGCGACCGTCTGTCTGAGTGGCGAGGACTGACGTCGGCATTGGTGTCCGATAACGTACGCTATAGATTACATCGCCCAAGTTTCTCGGCAGCTCGATACCGAGTTCTTTGGCTTTCTCGACTAGGTCTGCTCGATCAAATTCGAAAGATTCGACGTCATGTTTGAAGTGATCGAAAAAGATGCTTTCGATAAGTTTTTGATACCTGCTGCTCGGCTTTTTTTTAGCCATTTGCGGTCTTTAGACTAGCGGCAATTTCTGCTTCAATATCTTCTTGCTTTCTTTTCTTTGCGCCACTTTTCATCGTGCGACGTGTTTCCGGTGGTTTAACGTCAAAGAATGCCGCGGCTTCGCCAACGGTCATGCGTAAGAGCTTTGGATCACCCAGATCCAGTGTTTCCAATTGTTCTGATGAATCGAAACGCCCTGAAAGGAAGACCTGTTCTGCTACTGCTCGAGCTAAAGGAGGAGGCACTGAGTTGCCGATCTGCCGTGCACCATGCCATTTTGTTTCGTTGAAGCGAAACCAATCAGGATAGCCGTGGAGCCTCGCCATTTCTCGGACAGTCACGCACCTAGCAAACTTGTAGTGAATAGGGCGAGGGGAAGTGCAAGCCCCTCGTGCACCGTCCGTACCGGCCCGCAAGGTGTTGCTCAGCCCATCGCGATGCAGCTTGTAGAAGCGGGAGATTGGGTCGGTTTCGCCTTCGACGGTAGACGCAAATCTTCTCCTTGAGATTTCAGTGTGTTCTGTCCTAGCGCTCGAGGTGAGTTGATTTGGGTCCCAGTTCCGAATTTTGCCTTTGTGCAAAGGAGCATTGGTCCGGCACCGCATTTCTTCGGAGTATTTAGAGCCCTTGCCCCAGCTTGTGAAAGGCACTTCATCAGTTGTCCTCAGCTCTTTGAATTGTTCAGCATCTGGTAAATCAGAGAGGGCATCAGCCGGCGAAGGCCCAACTGGCTTTCCTGGGATGAACTTCCTTTTTCCATCTGCTGGATTTGTCTGGAGCTCCGGGTAATCAGGTAGTTGCTTTCCCGTTTTCGCTCCAAATAATATCAGTCGTTCCCGATGCTGAGGAACACAATAGTTGGCGGCGTCCAAAACCTGCCAAGGGGTGCGCACTTCATATCCTAGTTCGTTTGCATACTCGATAAACTCGGTGAGGAATTTCTTATGCTTCCCGACCGTAAGGCCCTTCACGTTTTCGAATACGAAATAGGTTGCAGCCAACTCCGCTGTGATCCGAAGGAAGTCGCGCACTAGTCGATTTCGCGGATCATCCAAAACCCGCTGCCCAATCATTGAGAACCCTTGACAAGGCGTTCCACCGAAAACGACATCGTCTTTCTTAGCGCCCAATCCCGCTGCAACACGTATTTCACTGGCTCTAAGGCCCTCAACCGACCGAGGTAGTACGGCGCAATCCGGGAAGTTGTATTTGTGCGTAGCGCAGTGCACTGGATCAATTTCTACTGCTGCGACTATGTCAAAGCCAGCTTGTTCAAAGCCTAGGCTCATCCCACCAGCTCCAGCGAAAAGGTCGATTCCAATCGGACGCATCGTATTCTCCATTCGCTTTTGGTTGGTGAAACAGTAGCGGAACATCTGCAAGGGTAAGGCCACCAACTTGCGTCAGAATGGTCCTAGTTGTCCACGCTTAGCGCTAGCCTCCCCAAACGCTCCGCTCCGCGTTTGCTGACGCTCACCGGCCTCTAGCTTGTCGCTTGCTCCGCAGGCGCCTGGTCTAGCCACCGTCGCTCACACCCACCGATCCGCCTCAAACCCCTCATCCTTAAGCGAGTGCACCGTTTTCCTCGGCTTGGGCTTGGGGGGTTTGGGGCGCCAATCGTAGGGCTCTTCGTTCCGCTCCTCGCGCGGGGCGCGCTCGGCCTCAAAACGCGCTGCGTCTTCGGCGGCGATGCGCGCTTCGTCGCGGGCCTTGAGCCGCTCAAACAGCGCGTGCGCGCGCCGGTTCGCGACTAGGACGCAGACGCTCACTGCAACAACTCCCCCACCAAGCTAGGCCTTTTCGCAATCATCGCCAGTAAGACCCGCCCCGGCCCGGTAGGCCGCCGCCGTCCGTGCTCCCAGTTGAGCAGCGTGCCCTTCGCGACGCCGATGCTGCGCGCGAACTCGGCTTGGGATAGGCCGGTGCTCGCGCGGATCGCGACCACGTCGACTTCGGGCACTTCGACCTCGTGCACCCGCGCGCCGGTCTTTTTGCCCTCGGCAAACTCGATGGCCTCGGTGAGGCCTTGTTTGATGCTTTCGTAAGCGCTCATTGATTGTCTCCATGTCGGGCGATCAGGGCCTTGCTCAGCTCCACCAGCTCGGCCTGTTCCTTGCGCCCCAGATTGTCCTTCTCGTTCTTGGCGAACACGGTCAGAAGATAGATCGGCATATGCCGCCCGCCGAACACGTAAACGGTGCGATAGCCGCCGCTCTTGCCGCCGCCGGGGCGGGCAAATCGGACCTTGCGAAGGCCACCGCCCAGCGAAACCCCGGCGTGCGGGTTGGCGGCGATGAAATCGACGAGTGCGCCGCGTTCGTCCTCGCTCATGACCCCCTTGGCCCGTCGGAGGAATTCGGGGAGTTCGACGACGGTCTGGAGCGGGGGCATTATCCAGGATGAGTATACTTCACTGGCGCATATGTCAATGACGTATATTTGGTGCGCCCACCACGCGCCGTTCCGCGTTCGCTTGCTCCGCAGGCGCCTGGTCTAGCCACCGTCGCTCACACCCACCGATCCGCCTCAAACCCCTCATCCTTAAGCGAGTGCACCGTTTTCCTCGGCTTGGGCTTGGGGGGTTTGGGGCGCCAATCGTAGGGCTCTTCGTTCCGCTCCTCGCGCGGGGCGCGCTCGGCCTCAAAACGCGCTGCGTCTTCGGCGGCGATGCGCGCGTCGTCGCGGGCCTTGAGCCGCTCAAACAGCGCGTGCGCGCGGCGGGTTGCGGGGGAGAGGCGCTTCCATTGCTCGGCGCGGCGGTGGTCGGCTTCGAGCCGGGCCGCCTCAATCTTCGCGTCAAGGCTGGCGCGCACTTCCTGTGGGGTAACGCCGTTCTGCTCGGCCTCCCATTCGGCGCGCCACTCTTTCTTGAGCCGCTCAACCTCCATCTTGCCGATCGCGCCCAGGCCTTTCGCGCGCCCCTCCGCAAAGCGCTCCGGGCTGCGGTTGCGCAGCATGAACATGAGCAAGCGGTCGTTGTAGCGCTTTCGCGTGCCGATGAGCTTGCCATAGGAATAGAGCGGCTCGTCCACGCCGTTGAGCGCGCGGTCCATCGCGACATCCTCGATCCGCTGGACGCCCAGATCGAGCGCCTTTTGCCAGGCCTCGCGAAATTCCTCGGCGCCCTCAGAGCGGCGCAGGTGATAGACGCCGTGCGTGCTCATCGCGACGATCTTGCAGGCCGCGCTCACCGAACCGGTGTCCGCGAGCGCTTCGATAAAGGCGCGCTGGCGCTCGGGCGTCCAACCGTCCTGGCGCTGGGCCTGGCGGGGCACGGGGGTTATGTCGTGCAGGTGCCCATGGGGGACGGGCGGGCCGGATGCGGGCGGGTCAGCTTTGCGGGTCATTGGGCAGGATAGATCAGAGAATTGCGCTGTAGGACAGATTTTTGTGGTGCAGCGCAGCGGGATTGTGCCAGTCTCCGCGCACCACGATCGGCGGAGGACCTGTTGGACACAAAGACCTATCTGGACGCGAACGAGCTGCTCGAGCTTTCGTTTGCGCTGGCCAATCAGATCATCGAAAGCGGGTTTGTGCCTACGCATATTGTGGGCATCTGGCGCGGCGGATCGCCGATCGGGGTCGCGGTGCAGGAGCTGCTGGAGTTTCGCGGCATCCCGACCGATCACATCGCCATTCGCACCTCCTCCTACACCGGCATTGGCCAGCAGGCGCGCGAGGTGAAGGTCTATGGTCTGGGCTATCTGATCGATACGCTTGACGCGGGCGATCGGCTGCTGGTGGTCGACGATGTGTTCGACACCGGCAAATCGGTCGAAGCGTTCGTGAACGAGCTGCACGCGCGGTGCCGTCGCAACACGCCCGAGACGATCAAGATCGCGACCGTGTTCTACAAGCCGTCCAAGAACCAGACCTCGCTTACCCCCGATTTCTACGTCCGCTCGACCGAGGACTGGCTGGTCTTCCCGCATGAGATTGACGGGCTGACGCCGGCGGAAATCGCGCAGCACAAGCCAAGCGCGGGCGAAATTCTCAAACTGCAAGAGCGCCAAGGAGAGCCCTAATGGCCGACGCGAGCCCTGACCCCCGCAGCGCCTTTATCGCAGCGCTGCCCAAAGCTGAGCTGCATTTGCATATCGAAGGCTCGCTGGAGCCCGAAATGATGTTCGAACTGGCCCGGCGCAACGGCGTCGCCTTGCCCTATGCAAGCGTGGAAGAGGTCCGCGCGGCCTATCAGTTCTCCAACCTGCAGGAATTTCTCGACCTCTATTATCTCGGCATGGGCGCGCTCATCGAAGAGCGCGACTTCTACGATCTCACCATCGCCTATCTGGAGCGCGTGCACGCGGACAATGTGCGCCATGTCGAGATCTTCTTTGATCCCCAGGGCCACACGACACGCGGCGTGGCGTTTGACACGGTCATCACCGGTATCACGCGCGCGCTGGATGAGGGCGAGGCGCGGCTGGGCATCACGTCCAAGCTGATCATGTGTTTCCTGCGCCATCTGTCCGAAGAGGACGCGTTTGCCACCCTCGAAGAGGCGCAGCCCTGGCTGCACCGGATCACTGGCGTCGGGCTCGATTCAAGCGAAGTCGGCCATCCGCCCGAAAAATTTGCCCGCGTCTTTGCCAAATGCCGCGAACTGGGCCTCAAACTGGTGGCGCATGCGGGCGAAGAGGGACCGCCCGAATACGTTTGGCAGGCGCTCGACACGCTGGGGATCGATCGGATCGATCACGGCAACCGCGCGCTTGAAGACGAAAAGCTGGTCAAGAGGATCGCGCAGGATGGATACACGCTGACCGTGTGCCCGCTCTCCAACCTCAAATTGTGCGTGATCGACGAGATTGGTGAAAGCCCGGTCAAAGCGATGCTCGACGCCGGGATCAAGGCGACGGTCAATTCCGATGATCCGTCCTATTTTGGCGGATATATCAACGACAATTACCACGCGGTGGCGCGGGCGCTGGATCTGAGCCTTCAGGACATCGCGACGCTGGCCAGCAATTCCTTCGCGGGCTCTTTCCTGGATCCGGCGGAGATTGAAACGCGGCAGGCCGAGATCGCGCAAGCGCTGGAAGCGCAAGGCGCGCGCTAAGACCGGATCGCCTTTCGCCCGGTCCTTTGCGCGGTCCGTCGACCGGTCCTTTGCCCGGTCCGTCGCGGGGCCCTTACCCCCGTCTCGGCGCGCTCTTGAGCGCGCTCTTAAAGACCACCCGGATCGGCTTTCGCGTTCCACAGCTGCCACACGGCAAGCGCGCTTGGCACCAGCATTGTCACCACAATCAGGATATTTTCAGGCGTGTCCCCTTGCGGGCCGTGTTCCGCGGCGATGTGCCAGGCGTGCAAAGCTGTGAACAACGCTGCAAGCGCAAGGCTGGTCCAGCGCGCCCACCCGGCGGTCGTCACCGACGTCAGGATGATGGGCAGCGCGGCCAGGCTCATCAAAACGCCCAGAAACATGTTGATCTCAGGCGACAGGCCATCCCCGGCTTTCACCATTCCCATGATGAAAAGCGCGACAAGCCCGCCAAAGTTCACCAGCATCAAACGGCTCGCGCTGGCGAAGTGTGCGTCTGCAGTCATGATCCGACCCTTCTTTTCGTTTGGTCCTAGTAATTCAGTTGAACCTGCACGCCGATCACGCTGGGATCGGTGCTGGTGAAGCTGGGCTGCGCGTTGAGCGAGGGCGAGCCGGTCTGTGGGTCGACCGTCGAAACCAGCGGTCGGGTAAGCGCGCGCTCGTTGAACAGGTTGTTGGCAAACAGCGCAATTTCGCCCCAATCGGTGCGAAAGCCGATGCGCCCGTTGACCAGAACGATCGGATCGCCCTCATTTTCGGGAAGATTGTCGACATTGGCGAACTGATCGGCGGTGAAGGCGGCGCTGAGATTGACGAAAACGCCGCTCTCATCTTCGAAGTTGAACCCGGTTGACAGGTTGAATTCGGGCGCGGCGGTGAACTGATTGCCCGCCAGATTGGCAAAAGTCGGATCGTCGGGATTGGTCGGATTGCCGTCCGCATCCTGCGCAAACGGGAAGTCGATAAACTCGGTGTGCAGCAGCCCCAGCGAGGTGAAGAAGGTCAGTTCCGGGATGATCTCCACCCGGAAATCCGCTTCGAGACCGTACAGTTCGGATTCGCCCGCATTGACCGTTTGGCCGGTGAAGGGCAGATTGCTGGGATCCGGGATGAAGACCTGCTGATCGGTCCAGGTCGAATAAAAGACATTCGCGTTGAACGTGATCCGCCCGTCCCAGAATTGCGAGCGGAAGGCGAGTTCGTAATTGGTTAGAAATTCAGGATCAAACGTCGCCACAGTCGGCGTCTCACCCGGAGGCGCGAACAGGAAGGAGCCGCCCGCGCGATAGCCGCGCGCCACCGTCGCGCCGATCAAGACGTCATCGGAAATGTCGTAGGTGATCGAGACGCGCGGCAGAAACGCCTCGAAGTCGGCGCTCACTGGCGGCTCGTTCGATATCGGAATAATCAACTGGCACGGCAGGCCGCCAATGCCGGGAACAAAGTCCGCAACCACACAGCTTTCCGGGTTCACATCGAGCGATCCGCTCAGACCCGAGGTTGCAAACGTCTCCCAGTCATAGCGCGCGCCAAAGTTGACCGTCCAGCGCTCGCTCAATTCCCACGCGACATCCCCGAAGACCGCGTAATTCTCTGTCGTGCTTCCTTGCAACGCCAGAATTTCAAAGGCGGTGTCTGCGGGGGTTGTGGGAATGCCCAGAAGCGATGAGGTGAAGGCAAACACCGTCTCGCTTGAGGTTTCGGAATCGAAGTAATATCCGCCAATCCAGCCGCTGAGCGCGCCGTAATCGAAGTTGGCGCGCACTTCGCCCGAATAGGTCCGGTCGCGCGACCGACCAAAGCCGGCGGGGGCAAAATCGGTGTCGCGATTCACGTCTTCGACCGTGCCGATGGCGGTGACCGACCACGTGTCGGAAAATTCGTAGTCGAGATCGATTATGCCCCGGATCACTTCATTGTCTTCAAAGCGCGACGAGGCCGGGAAGGTCTCTTTGCCGAAGATATCAAAATCCTGGAACGCGGGATCGTCGACCGGCACCGGTGACTGGACGATGTTGAACTGGCCGAAATCGGTCTGGGCGTAGCTGCCGGTGAACAAAAGGCGCAGGCCTTCGGCAAATTCGGGCTCGAACAGCAGCTTGCCGCGCAGAGTTGTGCCTTCGATGAATTGCGCGGGTTGATCGTTGACGCGGTCGAACACTTCGAAATCGTTCTCACGATAATCCGCCGCCAGACGGAAGGCGATCTGGCCATCGACGATCGGCACGTTGAGCACGCCGGACCCCTGATAGGTGTTGCGCGTGCCAAGGATGCCGCGCGCTTTGACCTCGAAATTGTAGGTTGGATCGGCGGTGTTGATGATCAGCGCGCCCGCCAGCGCGTTGCGCCCCTGCGTCGTCGATTGCGGCCCGCGCAGAATTTCCACCTGGGCCACATCCCACAGGTTTGAGATGCCCTGGTTGGCGTTAAAGCTTGCGGGCGCGCCATCGACATAGACCTGTGCGGTGGAGCCGGTGCCGGTGTTGCCCACGCCGCCCAATTGAATGCCGCGGATCGAAAGCTGGTTGATGGCATCCCCGCCCGCGGTTGAGACGTTGGCGGTGCGCAGCAAAGCGTCGCGCAGATCGAACAGCGCCTGGTTTTCGATGGTTTCCTGCGTCACCACCGCGACCGAGGTTTCAACCTTCTGCAAGGTTTGATTCTGTTTGGTGCCGGTCACGATAATGACCGGGCGGTCCTCGTCTTCGGCCTCTCCACTGTCGAGATCCTGCGCGAGCGCGGCGATCGGCACGGCCGCGCTGGCGAGCAGGCCTGAGAGCGATCCGGCAGCCCAGCGTGCGATGCGTGGGTGGTTCATTCTTGTAAGTCCCTGTGATTTTCGGGCGCAGTTGGAAGGAAAGAGAAGGAGCGCCCTACCGGTTGGTATTGCGCGAATAAGAATGATTCGCAATACCAAGTGTTACAATCGGAGCTTCGCGGCGTGCGTTGGTCGCGGCGCAAAGCCGGGGACGAGGCGGCCCAACCGGGCGCAACTTCACTTGGCGTTCACGCGGGCGCTGGCTATAGACGTGGGCATGACCAAGCTTTCCACCCACCTGACCCGCGCCGCTCTGATCGGCGCGGCCGCTTTTGCCACCACCGCTTGCGGCGGGGGTTCGGCCAACGAAGACGTCGCCTATATCGCGCGGGATGTGGAGACGCTCTACGCCGAAGCGCAGCGGCGTCTGGATCGCGGCAACACGCTGCTTGCGGCGGCCCTGTTCGATGAGGTGGAGCGCCAGCACCCCTATTCGCCCTGGGCCCGGCGCGCGCAGCTGATGAGCGCCTTTTGCTATTACATCGCGCGCGATTACAACAGCGCGATCGCCAACTCGCAGCGCTTCTTGTCGATCCACCCCGGCAACAAGGACGCGCCTTACGCCTATTACCTGATCGCGCTGTCCTATTACGAGCAGATTTCCGATGTGAACCGCGACCAGAAGATCACCGAACAGGCGCGCACCGCGCTGCGCGAGGTCAACCGCCGCTTCCCGCAAAGCGAATACGCAGCGGACGCGCGGCTCAAGCTTGACCTGGTGGCTGACCACCTGGCGGGCAAGGAAATGGAGATCGGGCGGCATTACCAACGCTCGGGCCAATGGCTGGCGGCCAATTTGCGCTTCCGCAACGTGCTCGACCAGTTCCAGACGACAAGCCACACGCCCGATGCGCTCTACCGCCTGACCGAAAGCTGCCTGGCGCTGGGGGTCACCAACGAAGCGGTCAAATACGCCGCGGTTCTGGGGGCCAATTATCCGGGCTCCAAATGGTACGAGCGCGCCTTTGAGCTGATCGAGGATCACGCGAGCGGTGTACAACCCAGCTGACGCTGCGCGAGGCCTTGATGACGGACGAGCTTTGACCCGTTAGGGGTCGAAGGACCATGCTCACCCGGCTTTCCATCCGTAACATTGTCCTTATCGAAGCGCTCGATCTTGATTTCGCGCGCGGGCTGGGCGTGCTGACGGGCGAGACGGGGGCGGGCAAGTCGATCCTGCTCGACGCGCTGGGTCTGGTGCTGGGCGATCGGGCGGAAGCGCGCTTGGTGCGTTCGGGCGAAGCCAAGGCAAGCGTCACGGCCAGCTTTGACTTTGACGTCATGCCGCCGCTGCTCGCGCAGGCGCTGGACGACGCGGACCTAGAGGTCGAGCCGGGGGAACCGCTGCTGATCCGGCGGCAGGTCACGGCGGCTGGGAGCGGCGAGAGCGGGAAAGACAAGAGCGCCGGGTCCAAGGCGTTCGTCAACGATCAGCCGGTGAGCGCGGCGCTGCTGCGCGCGCTGGCGCCGGCCTTGGTGGAGCTGCATGGGCAGCACGATGATCGCGGGCTGGTAAACCCGCGCGGGCATTTGGCTTTGCTGGATCGCTACGCCGGGACCGATCTGGCCGGTTTGCGCGCGGCGTATGATGGGTGGGCCAAGGCCGAAGCCCTCCTCGCGGAAGCGCGCGCCGAAGTTGAGCGGGCCAAGGCCGATGAAGAGCTGCTGCGCGCCCATCTGGCCGAACTGGAAACGCTGGCGCCCGAAGTGGGGGAGGAAGCGAGCCTCGCGGCGACGCGCATCGATCTGCAAAAGGGTGAGAAGCTTTCAGGAGACCTCGAAGAGCTCAGGCATATCTGGGAGGGGTCGGATTCGCCGCTGGCCAATTTGCGGGTCGCCGCGCGCAAGCTTGATCGCATCGCTGAGGAGCACGAATTGCTGGCCGAGGCGCTGGCGGCGTTGGATCGCGCGGTGATCGAAGCGAGCGAGGCGGAGGACCGACTTGAAGCCGCTGGCCACGCGCTGGTCCACGATCCGCAGGCGCTCGACGCGGCGGAGACACGCTTGTTCGAACTGCGCGCGCTCGCTCGCAAGCATCGCTGCGAGGCCGATGGCCTGCCCGGACTGATGGTTGAGATGCGCGGCAAGCTTGAGGCGATCGAAGGCGGCGAGGCGCATCTGGGCGGGCTGGAGGCGGCCGCCCACGCCGCGCGCGAGGCCTATGTGAAAGCCGCGCAGAAAGCCTCTGGCGCGCGCGCCAAGGCGGCCAAACGGCTCGACCGGGCGGTCGCGGTTGAACTGGCGCCGCTCAAACTCGACGCCGCGCGGTTTCAGACTGCGCTGCAAGCCCTGCCAGAGGATCGCTGGGGCGCTTTGGGCCAGGACGCGTGCGAGTTCCTGATCGCCACCAATCCGGGCGCGCCGTTTGCGCCGCTCGTCAAAATTGCCTCAGGCGGCGAGCTCTCGCGCTTTATCCTCGCGCTCAAAGTGGCGTTGGCCGAAAAAGGTGGCGCGGGTACGATTATCTTTGACGAGATTGACCGGGGCGTGGGCGGCGCGGTCGCGAGCGCGATCGGCGAACGTTTGGCGCGGCTGGCCGCTCAAGAAGGGCAATTGCTGGCCGTCACCCACAGCCCCCAGGTCGCCGCGCGCGGAGGCCTGCATTATCTGATCGCCAAATCGTCAAGCGGCACCGTCACCAAGACCAGCGTCGTTGAATTGGACCCATCCGGTCGCCAAGAAGAGATCGCGCGCATGCTTTCGGGTGCCGAAATCACGTCGGAGGCGCGCGCGCAGGCGGATCGGCTGTTGGAGGGGGTTTGATGGATCTGGATGGTCCCGCGATTGACTGGGCCGCAACGGGACAAATGCTGGCCGGGATCGGCACGATGCTGGGCGCGCTTGCGGTTGCGTTCGGCGCCTGGTTTGGGGCCCGGCAATGGCGCAACCAGCAGATATCCAGACAGAACATGGATATGGCCGCTGAAATTCTCGCAAAGGTCTATCGCATGGAGATTGAGCTGAAAGAGCTGATGCAAAGGACCATTTCAGACGACGAGGTTGCCAAATTGTGATTGGAGTTGGACCCGGACATTTCGAAGCACAACATAGATTATTTGGACAAGGGCGATCTGCAGCGTCTGATTGATCACCGATACCATAACCCAAAGTTTGAGGACCTTGATTTTGAATCGATCAAGATTTCCGCCCGCCTCCATTTTGGCCAGCGCGCGTTGGACCTGTGCGATGAGATTGAGAGCATTTATCTCGATGTTGGAGCGATTGGATATGACGGAGAATTCACGCAGCCGACCGATGTCGACAAGGAGATTTTGAGCGAAGAGATTAAAGAGTTTTTGTCGCGCAGCTTTGAGGCCAAAATGCGCTCCAAGATTATCGAGCTTGAGGCGCTTCTGGTTCCGCAAGTGCGTTTGTAAAAGGCCGCTCACAAGGCGGGCGGATTGACAGGCCGAGGGGCCAAGGCGTCGTAAGATGCGCCCGCCCTGGTGCCGGATATGCGCGGGCGACCCGCGATTTTAGGGGTGAAGGTAATGGAGTTTCTGGGCGGTCTGGTTCTTTCGATTGTGGCGATGGTGCTGCTCGCGCTGGTTGGCCTCACCACGGTCTTTGCGCTTGGCTTTATGACGGTGCTTGGATTGCTCACCGAGATGAGCTTCAAGCGGCTGTTCTTTGTCTCCTTCGCCATGGCTCTCGCCGCGCCGGTGCTGCTTGGCTTGGCGACCTTTGCGGCGATTGCGGATGGCTCGCTCGAACGCGATTTGCGCCGCGATCTGGGCCAGGTGATAGACCTGCCGCCTGAAGCTGGGGGCAATTGGCGCGAGGCGATCCCCAAACTGCGCGATCTGCGCGATGATATTGAAAACGGCGATCTTACGGATCAGGAGATCGAACAGCGGATCGAAGATCTGTTCGACGGATCGGATGGCACAACGATTGATCTCGACAACGCCCAACCCGATGATGCAGGACAAGAGGCCACAGTCAATGTTGACGGGGTGGAATTGATCCAGGACGGCGATACACTCCAAATCCAGATTGATTGATCAGCCTATGCGGTGCCCGTCTTGCAAAAAGGCCCCCCAAAAAAGGTCACACCGCGCATGATGCAGCGGCGCGAATTTGTTGGGCACGCGGCGACGGCCTTGGTGCTGGCGGGCACGGCAAGCCCAATTGTCGAGGGACACAGGATGGAAGACATGTACGGGTTGATTGGCCAGATGAAGGTGGCTCCGGATAAGCGCCGGGACATCATCGCTCTCTTAGCCGGAGCGACGCGCGACATGGCCGGCAATATTGCCTATCTGATCGCCGAAGACCTTGAGGATGACAGCTCAATCTGGATCACGGAAGTGTGGCAGACCAAAACCGACCACGCCAACAGCCTGAAGCTGCCAAGCGTTCAGGATGCGATAGCCAAGGCAAGACCCCACATCACCGGTTTTGGCACGCGCGTCGAAACCAAACCGATCGCGCGTGACTGACACTCTCTCCGAAGCTGACGCCGCGAACGAGCTTATGCGCCTGGCGCGCCAGATCGCGCGTCACGACAAGCTCTATCACGCCGATGACGCGCCCGAGATCACCGATCAGGAATACGACGCGCTCACCCGCCGCAATCGCGAGCTGGAAGCGGCGTTACCGCATCTGATCCGCGAGGACAGCCCGTCGAAGAATGTCGGCCACCAGATCGCCGCTTCGCCGCTCTCCAAGGTCACCCACGAGGTTCGCATGATGAGCCTCGACAACGCCTTTTCGGACGAAGGATTGCTCGAATTTGTGGAGCGTGTGCGGCGCTACCTCAACCTTGCCGACAGCGAGACGCTCGCTTTCACGGTCGAGGACAAGATTGACGGGCTCTCGTGCAGCTTGCGCTACGAGAAGGGCAAGTTGGTGCGCGCCGCCACGCGTGGCGATGGGCAGGTGGGCGAGGATGTGACCGCCAATGTCGCGCATATCCCGGACATTCCGCAGCGGCTTCCGGACGGCGTTCCCGACATCTTCGAAGTGCGCGGCGAGGTCTATATGGAGCGCGCGGCCTTCGCAGCACTCAACGAAAAGGCGGAGGCTGAGGACACAAAGCGTTTTGCCAATCCGCGCAACGCCGCCGCCGGATCCTTGCGGCAGAAAGACGCCAAGGTTACGGCTGAGAGGCCCTTGCGCTTCTGGGCGCATGGCTGGGGCGCGGCCTCCGATATACCGGGGGCCACGCAAGCCGACGTCGTGGCGGCGTTGAGAGGCTGGGGCTTTCCGATCTCGCCGCTCTTCGCCCGTTTTGAAACCGCCCAAGCGCTCATCGCGCATTACAACGCGATCAGCTCTCAGCGGCCCGATCTGCCTTATGAGATCGACGGCGTCGTCTACAAGGTCGACCGGCTCGATTGGCAGGAGCGGCTGGGTTTCCTGTCCAAAGCGCCGCGCTGGGCGATTGCGCGCAAATTCCCGGCGGAAAAGGCCGAGACCACGCTGGAGGCGATCGACATTCAGGTGGGGCGCACGGGCAAGCTGACCCCGGTGGGCCGTCTGGCGCCAGTGCTGGTGGGCGGGGTGACCGTCACCAATGTGACGCTCCACAATCGCGACGAGATCGAGCGCCTGGGCGTGCGCCCGGGAGACCGCGTGGTGATCCAGCGCGCGGGCGATGTGATCCCGCAAGTGGTCGAAAACCTCACACGAGGTGTGCCGCGAGAGCCTTTCGCCTTCCCGCATCGTTGCCCTGTCTGCGGCAGCGAAGCGGTGGCCGAAGACGACGACGTCGATGTCCGCTGCACCGGCGGCCTGATCTGCGAAGCGCAGCGCACCCAGCGCCTGGAGCACTTTGTCAGCCGCAAAGCGCTCGATATCGAGGGGTTGGGCTCGAAGACCATCGCGCAGTTCTTTGACCTGGGCTGGCTTGAGAGTCCGGCTGATATTTACCGTTTAAAGAACCGAAAAGACGCGATTTTGGCGCTCGAAGGGTGGCAGGATAAGTCTGTGGATAACTTGTTGGCCGCTGTGGAAGACAAGCGCGAGCCTGACGCCGCGCGGCTGCTGTTTGGTCTGGGCGTGCGCCATGTGGGCGAAACCACGTCCCGCGATCTGATGAAGGCGCTGGGCACGCTGCCCGCTCTGCGCGAAGCGGCGGAAGCCTACAGCGCCTATCGCGAGGAAAATCCGCGCGAGGAAGGCGAAAAAGTCTCCCCCTTCAAGACCCGGATGGACCAGGCCGCCAAAGACACGCTTGGCGTCAGCGATGGGATTGGCGCCACGGTCGCCCACGCGCTCGCCGATTTCTTCCACGAACCGCACAATGTCGCGGTGTGGGAGGACATGCTTGGCAATGAAGAGAAAGAAGGCGAGGTCTCCCCGCCGCTTTACGAAGTTGAAGTGCTCGACAGCCCGGTTGCGGGCAAAACCGTGGTCTTTACCGGCAAGCTCGAAACCATGAGCCGCGACGAAGCCAAGGCGCAGGCGGAAAGGCTGGGCGCGAAAGCCTCGGGCTCGGTCAGCGCCAAGACCGATTTGCTGGTCGCCGGGCCGGGGGCGGGGTCCAAGCTGAAAAAGGCTGAGAGCCTGGGTATCGAAGTGATCGACGAAGCGGGCTGGGCGGCTATAGTCGCGCGGGCGGGCTAGGCGGGATAGGCGGACTAGCCGCGCGATCTAGGGGGGATCACATGAAAGTGCTTTACGAGAGCGAGCGGTTGGGCGGACTGTTCCTGATGCTGGGCGCCGCCTCGCTGCTGTTCATCATCGTTGAATACATCGTTCTGTCTGCGGGCGCGCCGGGCTTTGATCAATTGCCAGAGCGCGGAGCGTTCTTTCTGGAGCGCTATTCGTCGTTTGCCCGCGGCTGGCATTTTGAGGTGGTCGCGATGGCGCTGGTCGGCGCGGGCGCCCTGGTGCGGCTCGACAGCCCGGCCAAGGCGGGATGGGCGCTGGTGGCCATGGGTGTGGCCGCTGTGCTGCCGATGTATCCGCTGATGATCGGGGGCTACGTCCCCGCTTTGGAAGCCGCGCAAGACGACGTTCTGGCTTACACAATCCTCAACGAGATCGCCTGGGAGATCTTTGTCGCGGGCAATATGATCCTCAATTTGGGGGTAGCTCTGGCCTTCTGGCTCGAATGCGGGGCGTCTCCCCAGCGCCCGCCGCGCTGGCTTATGTGGATCGGCTTTGGTGCCAATCTGATTGCGGGGCTGGGCATGTTGGCGATGCACGTCGGTCTGCCCGTCCAGATCAGCGTTGCGGGGACGTTCGCGCTGGTCGGCTTTCTGGTTCTGGCGATTTTCGGCGCGTTTCAGGCGTTTAGGCGAGCGCCTGCCGGGCCATGAGCGCCCTTCAAGACCAGACGATAGGATGGAGGCTCGCTCAATGAAGATAGGTGTTGGCATTGCCCTGGGCGTGGCCCTGGGTTTGGCGTTGGACAATCTCGCGCTTGGCATCGGGGTCGGGGTCGCCATTGGCGCTGGGCTGAGCGTGGCGGGTTCCAAGGAGAAGGGTGACCAGAAGGAGGGCGACCAGAAGGGTGAGGGCGAAGAATGAGCCTGCTTCACGATCTCCACCCGCAAGCCTTGCGCATTGCTGGGACCTTGCGCGCCCGCAAACAGCGCATCGCCGTGGCCGATGGGGCGACCGGGGGGCTGATTATGGCAAGCCTGCTCACGGTGCCCGGCGCGCTCGATTTCTTCAAGGGCGGGGGAGTTGTGTACTCGTTCAAGGCGCGCAATGTCCTGTTTGATCTCCCGCGCGAGGCCTATGACGGCATGACGTCAGCGACCGAGGAATACGCTCTGCTTCAGGCGCGCGGCATTCGCGACCGGATGGGCGCGTCGTGGGGCATCGCGGAAAGCGGTTCGGCGGGTTCAAGCCAACACCCGATGGGGGTGGCTTCCGGGCGCAGCGTGGCCGCCATTGTGGGCCCGGATGTGGAGCGCGTGGCGGTGCTCGAAACGACGAGCGATGACCGGATCGCCAATATGGAAGGGTTCACAAGGAACGCGCTGGACCTGGCCGAATCGGTCTTGTCCGAGGGGCTCTGACAAAAAATTCGAAATTTTTTGCGATCCCTGTCGAATCCGTCTTGCCCGCTGCGTCTTGGTGTCAGAGCCTCGCCACAAGCGGCGTCGGCCACTGACGGAGATGACACGATGCAATACATGTTGCTGATCAACGAAAGCGAAGACGCCTATTCGGGCGATGACGGCGCACAGGTTATGGAAGCCACCTTGGCGGGCCATATGGCGCTGATCGAAAAGCTTGTCGCCAGCGGCAAAGAGTGGTCGGGCAACCGGCTGCGCGAAGCCTCGACGGCCACCACCATTCGCTACAAAGCGGGTGAGGGCGCCTTGCACGACGGGCCTTTTGCCGAAACGCACGAAGAATTGGGCGGCTATTACATCGTCGACGCCGATAGCCTGGACGAAGCCATCGAATGGGCGCGGATGATCCCGATCCCCGGCGATGGCGGGGTGGAAATCCGCCCGGTCCATCCCGACGACGAGGACATGTAATGGCGGGCGCGCCCGGAAAATCGGATGTTCCGGGCGCGTCCTTCGCTCGCGCTCTCTTGGAAGCGCGGCCGATGGTGGTCGCGGCTTTGGCCTCGCATTTGGGCGATCTCGACGCCGCGGAAGAGGCCTTTGCCGACGCCTGCGTGGCGCTGACCGAAAGCGGGGCTCGGCCCGATACCCTCGCGGGATGGCTGATCGCCGTGGGCAAACGCAAAGCGATCGATCGCATCCGCAAGCGCGACGCGCGCCAGCGCGCCGATGATGGCGCGATGGAGATCGCCGACATTCAGGAGGGCGAAATGGACAACGTCATCCAACTGCCCGAAGCGATCCCGGACGAACGCCTCAGGCTGATTTTCATTTGTTGCCACCCCGCTTTGGCGCTGGAAGCGCGCGCGGCCTTGGCGCTCAAGGTGATTTGCGGCTTGCCCGTGCCCGCCATCGCCGAGTTGTTCCTGACCAGCGAGACGACCATGTTTGCGCGGATCACGCGGGCCAAGGCCAAGATCCGCGACGCGGGGGTTTCCTTCGAATTGCCGCCGCGCCGCGAATGGCCCGAGCGGATCGACGCGGTGCTGCTCGCGCTCGAGCTCGCCTACACCTCGGCCTATTCCGACGCGGGGCAATCGCGCGCCGTGAACGAAGGCGGAGAGCTGGCGGGCGAGGTGGAACGGCTCACCACGATGCTGACCGAGCTCTTGCCGCAGGAGCCTGAGATTTTGGGCCTGGCGGCGCTGGTGACGCTGGCGCGCTCGCGCGAGGGGGCGCGGGTGGACAGCGAAGGCGCGATGGTGCCCCTGTCGCAGCAGGACACCGGCTTGTGGGACGCCGAACGGATCGAGCGCGCGCGCGACTGGCTGGAGAGCGCGAGTGCGTGTGAGCGCGCCGGTCCCTATCAGGTGATGGCCGCGATCCAGCTTACCCATGCACGCCGCGCGTTTGATGGGGCGGTCGACTGGACGGCGATCGGCACCCTTTACGACGCGCTGATGGCGCTGCGACCTGGCCCGATGGTTGCTCTCAACCGGGCTTTGGCTCTGGCCGAAGTCGAAGGGCCCGATCCGGCTCTCGCCGAACTCGACGCGCTAACCGATCCCCAGCTGATGGCTTCGCGTCCCTATTGGGCCGCGCGCGCGCATCTGTGCGAGCGCGGCGGGCAGAGGGCGCAGGCTTGCGCGGCGCTTGACGAGGCGCTTGCGCGCGATCCGGGAGCGGCCGAGCGCGCCTTCCTGCAACAATGGCGCGCGCGTCTGGAGGGTGGGCGTTAGCGGGTTGTGGGCGTTGCGCTGCGCCAGCCGGTGCGGGCGCGCTCTCGCCCGGTGAGGCGCCGACGAAACCACAAAATCGCCCAATCGCCGCGTTTTAGACGAGCGCGCGGTGTGAATCCGACCCGTCGATAGGCCCGCCGCACTCGCGCTTCCTGATCGCCCGCCAAAAGCCCGGCAAGCAAGAGGTCTCCGCCGTGGGAAACGCTCGCCGCGAAATCGCGCGCCAGTTCGACCAGCGGCCCGGCAAGAATGTTGGCGATAAGCAGATCATAGGGCCCGCGCAGCTTGAGCAGCGGGTCCGACATGCCGTCCGCCACCACCATCGTCATTTCGCCGCGCCGCGCGCCGAGCGGCATGTGATTAAGCCCCGCGTTATCCTCAACCACGTCAACGCAAACCGGATCGATATCCGATGCGGTCGCTTCGGCCCCGGGCCAGAGCCGCATCGCCGCAAAACCGAGCAGGCCGGTGCCTGTGCCGATATCCGCAATCCGGCGTATTGTGCGCCCACTCGCCTTCATGGCGGCGAGCATTTCGAGACAGCCAGCGGTCGTCTCGTGATGGCCGGGGCCAAAGGCTTGCTCTGCCGGGAGCACAAAGTCGTCCGCGTTGTCGTTGGCGGGTAAAGCGTGTGGGTGGACGTGTAACGGTCCGGCGTTGATGGGGGGTGTGCCCTGCTGGCTTAGGCTGAGCCAGTCTTCTTGTGGCAAAGGTTCCATTGTGATGGGCGGCGCGTCGTGCTTGAACAAGCCCGCCATGGCCCGCTTCTGGGGGGCTCCGGGCTTGGTCGGGTACCAGCCTTCGAGCACCCATTCCTCGGGTCGGTCTTCGGCGAGTTCCCGGCCCGCAATGACGAGGTTGAAGTCCCAGTCTTCCAGCTCGTCATGCGCCAGCAGCGCGGCCTGAACAACGCGCTTGGGCGCGTGCGCGATCATTTTCCAACTTATCATGCGACCCCTTGTTTCCCCTGCTAACGCACGAAGCTGGCCCCGTTGGCATCGATCACCGCGCCAGTCATGCTGGGCGGGGCGTCCAGTGCGCAAAAGGCGATAACCTGCGCGATTTCGTCTGGTTGCGCGACCCGGCCCAGCGGAATATCGGCCAAAAGACCCGATCCGCCGCGCGTTTCCAAGTAATCCCCTGCCATGGCGGTGTCGGTGAAACCAGGCGTGACCGCAAAACTAAGTATTCCTACGGAGGCGTAGCCGCGCGCGATCGTTTTGTGCATCGCGACCATCCCGCCTTTGGCCGCGGCGTAGTGCCAATGCGCCGGAGAATCGCCCCGATAGGCGGCGCGGCTGGCAACATGGACGATACGCCCGGGAAAGCCGCGATCCTGCCAGTGGCGCACCGCCAGCCGCGAAAGCTGCGCAGCGGCGGTCAGATTGATCCGGAGAGTGTCCTCCCACGCGTCGAGCCATTCCAGGTCCGATCGCTCGATCCGGTTGGGCTCAAACAGGCCTGCGTTGTTGATCAGGACATCAACCGCGCCGCCCGAGCGATCGACCGCTTCGTCCCACAAACGTTGCGCGGCCAGCGGGTCGCGAAAGTCAGCGGCGATCGCTTCGGCGGCGCCCGGGCGGGTCTGGTGACCGATAACGGGATAGCCGCGTTTGATCAGCGTGTCGTAGGTCGCTGCCCCGATCCCGCGGCTTGATCCGGTGAGAAGAATGAAACTCATGCACGCCTCTATCCGAAACTTTGCAAGTCTTGTCTATGCAACCGAGCTTGCGCGCGCGCCAACAATAGGTAAGACCCAAGACGGGATTGACAGCTAAAGACGAGTAGTAATGGCACAAAGACCGCTTTCTCCGCACCTCCAGATATGGCGGTGGGGGCCGCATATGTTGGTTTCCATCCTGCATCGGGTGACCGGCGACGGTATGGCTCTGGTCGGCCTTGGGGTTCTGGCGTGGTGGCTGGGCGCGCTGGCGAGCGGGCCTGAGGCCTACGAAACGTTCCTGTGGGCGGCCGGATCGCCGCGCGGCTATGTCGTGATGATTGGCCTGACCTGGGCGTTCTTCACCCATATGATGAGCGGGCTGCGGCACTTCGTGCTCGATATCGGCGCGGGCTATGAGCTGGACACCAACAAGATGTGGTCGATCCTTGCGCCCATTTTTGCCGGTGTCCTGACCGTGGCGGTGTGGACCTTCGTTCTGCTTCGCAGCGGAGGGCTGGGCTGATGGGCGACGGCACTTCGATCGGACGCGTCCGGGGGCTGGGGTCCTCGCATCACGGCGCGCATCACTGGCTCACGCACCGTTTCAGCGCGATCAGCAATCTTGTGCTGATGAGCTGGTTCATCATCAGCCTGCTGCTGTTGGGCGATTATTCCTACGAAGCGATGGTCGAGTGGCTGTCCGCCCCGGTCCCGGCGGTGGCGATGATGCTGCTTGCAGGCAGCCTTTTCTGGCACGCGCAGATGGGTCTTCAGGTCCTGATTGAGGACTATATCCACGAACCCGGCTCGAAGTTCGGGCTGCTGACGCTTCTCAACCTGGCTGCCGTCGGCGGCGGGGTTTTCTGTATTTTCAGCGTTGCAACGCTCGCCTTTGGAGTTTCCGCGTAATGGCCACCGCAGCAGCAAACGATCCCGGCCCACAATTGCAGGGCTCTTACACTATTATAGACCACACCTATGACGTCGTCGTGGTGGGCGCGGGCGGCTCAGGTCTGCGCGCGACGATGGGCGCGGCGGAAGCGGGGCTGAGAACCGCGAACATCTCCAAGGTCTTTCCCACACGCTCGCACACCGTGGCCGCGCAAGGCGGTATTGCGGCGTCGCTGGGCAACAACACGCCCGATCACTGGACCTGGCACATGTACGACACCGTCAAGGGGTCGGACTGGCTGGGCGATCAGGACGCGATCGAATATCTCGCGCGCGAAGCTCCGGCGGCGGTGTACGAGCTGGAGCACGCGGGCGTGCCCTTCAGCCGCAACGATGACGGCACGATCTATCAGCGTCCGTTTGGCGGCCATATGCAGAATATGGGCGCGGGCCCGCCCGTGCAGCGCACCTGCGCGGCGGCGGACCGCACGGGGCACGCCATGCTCCACGCGCTGTATCAGCAGAGCCTCAAATACGACGCGGACTTCTTCATCGAGTATTTCGCGCTCGACCTCATCATGAGCGATGAGGGCGGCGAGAAGAAGTGCGTCGGCGTGATGGCCATGTGCCTCGATGATGGCACGATCCACCGGTTTCGCGCTCAAAGCGTGGTGCTGGCAACTGGCGGCTATGGGCGATGCTATTACACCGCCACCAGCGCTCACACCTGCACCGGCGATGGCGGCGGCATGGTGCTGCGCGCTGGCCTGCCGCTCCAAGACATGGAGTTTGTCCAATTCCACCCGACCGGCATTTACGGCGCGGGCGTGCTTATCACCGAAGGCGCGCGCGGCGAGGGCGGGTACCTCACCAATTCCGAAGGCGAGCGGTTTATGGAGCGCTACGCCCCGAGCGCGAAGGACCTGGCTTCGCGCGATGTGGTCAGCCGCTCAATGGCGCTTGAAATGCGCGAAGGGCGCGGTGTGGGCGCGGATGGCGATCACATCCATCTGCACCTCGACCATATCGATCCCGAAGTGCTGGCTCAGCGTTTGCCGGGCATCACCGAAAGCGGCAAGATCTTTGCCGGTGTTGACCTGACGCGCGAAGCGCTGCCCGTCACGCCGACCGTCCACTACAACATGGGCGGCATCCCGTGCAATTATCACGGCCAGGTTGTGACGCTCGGCCCTGATGGCAATCCGGATCACGAGATCCCGGGCCTCTACGCGGTTGGCGAAGCGGCCTGCGTGTCGGTCCACGGCGCGAACCGACTGGGCTCGAACTCGCTGATCGATCTGGTCGTCTTTGGCCGCGCGACCGGCCACCATTTGCGCGACACCCTTGAGCCCAACGCCGCCCAGTCCGAACTGCCCAAGGATTCGGCCGATCTGGCGCTCTCGCGCCTCGACCACTTCCGCCACGCGAAAGGCGGCTCGCCCACCGCGCAAATCCGCGCGGAAATGCAAAAGGCGATGCAAAAGCATTGCGCGGTGTTCCGCGATCAGGAGCTGATGGACGAAGGCGTCCAGAAGCTCGCCGATCAGAACAAGCGGATGGAGGACATCCACGTCACCGACCAATCGCTGATCTGGAACAGCGACCTGATCGAAACGCTGGAGCTGGATAACCTCATGTCTCAGGCCAACGTGACGATGGCCTCGGCGGCGAACCGCAAGGAAAGCCGCGGCGCGCACGCGCATGAGGACTATCCTGATCGCAACGACAAGGAATGGATGAAGCACACCATCGCCTGGTTCGACGGCTGGGGCGGACGCGGCTCGAACATCCGCATGGATTACCGCCCCGTGCACGAATACACGCTGACCGACGACGCTGAATATATCGAGCCCAAGGCGCGGGTGTACTAAGCCGAGGCCACTTCCGGGCAAGAGCGATGGAGAGCCAGAAACAGCGCCTCAGCGCCCGGCTCTCCTCCTATTGGAAGATGGAGGTTGGCAACGCGCTGTTGGTCCCGGCGATCATGGTGTTTGTTTGCGTCAGCTACGATCAGACGCTTGGTATCGGCCTGGTGCTCGCCTGGGTTCCTATGGGCGGGCTTTTGGTCCTCGGCGGGCTCTATTGGCGCGCCAAGCTGCATCAGTTGGAGGGGCGAGGCGAGACGATGCGCGCCTTCGTGCCGCTTGCGCGAAAATGGCGTTTGCCGCTGCTGGCGACCACCGTGTTGGCGCTGGTTCTGGCGGTGGGCGTGTGGCTCACCGACTTGGCCGCCTCAACCGGGGAGCGCTGGGCGATCACTATCGCCGCCGCGCTCGCGGGTCTGGAATATGTCAACTATTACCATCGCCAGCTGCAACACTTTGACCATTGGGCTGATTTCCGGCGCTTGATTAGCGGAAACGGGTTTGCGCCGTCGTCCATGGCGAAAGACCTGAAGCGCCGTCCAAGTGATGCGGATCACGCTGACTAAGCCTTATGTAAGCGATACCAATTCTATTGACGCTTGTTACAAGTATCCGCGGCTCTAAGGATGAGACGCGAGCGAAGGGGTACGCATGCAGCTTCTCGACAAATTCGATGATCCTGAGGTTGAGCGCGCCTATATTGAAAGCGAGCGCACAGCGCGCATTCCCGCGACCCGCTTTCTGGCGGGGATCGGGATCGTCACGCTTGTCAGCTATATTGGGTTCAACCCTATGCACTTTCCGATGGAGGGGGTGCTCGCCTACAATATGGCCGCCGGGCCGTATATACTGCTGCAGGTTGGCATCGTCGCGGTCACCTTCACGCGGTTCTACGTCGAAAAGCAGTGGGTCGATCAAATCATATTCAGCCTCATGACCGCGAACATGTACGCGCTGATCGAGGCGCGACAGCCATTGCCCGAATAATGTGCTATTGCACCCATGGCCGAGGAGTACTTTTCAGGTGGTCCGTTACCAGTCGGCAAGTTACTCGAAACACTACTCGCCCTGG